>VTLG01012880.1_pt1 | contig 37183 bp, 26 predicted proteins | sample 4694571 | NCBI WGS metagenome assembly VTLG01 (sample SAMN12604809, study PRJNA352737) | marine metagenome | biome: ENVO:00000447; feature: ENVO:00000209|ENVO:00000569|ENVO:01000036; material: ENVO:00002151; isolation source: viral sequences binned using virsorter ...
TGGAAGACATAATGCAAGATGAGTTCTTCCACATTCATAACCACGATCAAGCAGAGAAGGCAACACAATTAACTGTTGATAGTCTGCGATCTATGAAGAATTATATGAATGATAGTATTGAAGCAGAATGTTTTGAGGGGGCAGCAGGATTAACAGCATGAGTGAAGAAGAACTTGAACAGTTTGAAAAATCATTACAATCATTTCTACAACACGCAAATGTTGAAGAGTTAAATTATTTGAGAAGAGAATCAACCCGAAAGTATAATCAGTCTTATTATTCACATAAGGCGAAAGAACTTGGTGTTCAATTAGATTATTATATGAAGGAGTTTGTAGTATGAGAATGAATGATGCGACTAAGTTAAACTTTGCGTTGGAACATATCGCTCATTTAGAAGATTATATTAATGAAGATTGGCATCCTGAGTTACAACATAAATTAAAGATGATTAAACAGAAGTTAGAAGAACACCATCAAACTTTACAATCAAAGGGAAGAGTGGTATTATAGATAACAAATGAAATATCTTTATATTATTGACTATTGGGTTCCATTTCCATCTTCTGAATATGGTGGTGTTGTAAATGTAATTGCTGAAGATGATTCAGAAGCATTTGAGTTACTATCAAAGGAAGAAGGATTTGACCAATCTTATATTGATCGAATAATGCCTAATGTAATCAAGGCACAAAAACTGCAATTAGCAGATGATTACGAATCAAATATCATAGACGCATTTATTACATAGGACTATGGCAAGGAAAAAGAAGAGTACAACTTTTAGAGTTGATAAAATAAGGAATCGTGTTACTGATTCTGAAAGAGAGGACAATTCTAATCTTGGACAACAGTGGATTAAACAAATTGGTGGATTGTCTGAAGAGGCAGCACAAGAGTGGATAACAAATAGTATGAAGATGGATAGTGGTGCAATCCCAGATGACTTTAGAATAGTAGGTGAGTAATGGACAAACTTTATAGAATTGAACAACTGTGTACTGATGGATGGACAGTATTAGATAAAGAGTCAGTTAAGTTGAATAAGGAACAAGCAAAGGCACGATTAGAATCAGCAATAGCAGAAGGATTAAACCCCAATCTATTAAGAGCGATTCCAGATAATGTATGAACCACAAGTTGATGATTATGTAAGATGGACTAACTCTTTGGGGCAAGTGCATGAAGGTTGGGTATATTTTAAAGGTGACCCAGTTGATAATAAGAAACGTATTAAGGATGGGTGGAATCCATTGTCTCAGTATATTACTATAGAGACAGGAGTTAGACCTAAACCTCATTGTGTTTATTCGTCTGGAAAACCTATGAGGCACAAGAACATTCATATACTAATATTATGTAATAGAGAGAATTGGCATGAGTTAGAATATATCAGAAATAGGAGAGACGAGCTAACGAGTGACAGACCGCCTGAAAATAAGAACATAGACCCATACGCAGGTTATAAGAGTCAGGAAGGAAGGTACATAGATGTTCAGTAAATTGAGAGTAATTTTATATGTAATTGCAGGAGTATTGTTGTTATACAGAGTGTTGTAATGTACTGCTATGAGATAGAATAATAGAGGGATGTTAAGTGTTACTGAGTAAAGAGAATTAGGTACTGTAACACTATAGATTTGAGAGAGATTTACCAAGGAAAACATAGTATAATTCTGAGGATAAGAGAGGGATAATAAGAGTAAAAGATGGGGAATTTATTCTCTCAGGTCATAGAGTATCTGTAAGGGGCATCTACTGGTGAACTTAGAGGTATATGGTAGTCTTTGTTACAGAATTATATTAAAATAAGGTTTTAAATATGTTTATAAATATATCTTCGTGTTTTGTAAGGATACTACCCTTGAGTATCTTTGTGTATCTTTATAGGGGTTATAAGCATAAAAATACCCACATAAATGCTCAGATCTTATGCAGGTTTAGCGAGCGTACCATGAGGCGAGCGATCTGTCAAGTCACAGGAAATTTTTTTTCATAAAACCCACACAATTCTCTTCGAGATCTTCGTGTTTTATTCGTGGAAAATCTAGTCGAGATATGCACATAATCTCGTGTTGACAATCTCGACTAGATCTGGTATAATAACAGTATCAACTAGATTAATCTCGACTAGATTCTCATGTATTATCAACTAGATTTTGAACTAGATTCTCATCTCGACGAGATCTATGACGCATCATCATATAGTACACATACACATCTAGACGATCATGACGAGATGTATGCACGTCGAGATACATCATATATCACACTTGCACATAGGCATCATGTGTGATATAATGTGAACACATAGACGCATTATAATGCACACATACGCATGTTTCACGCAGGTGTGTGCAGTCTATGAATTGGCATACAGATCTAAGATGGCATATGCCACTTAACAAACTGTATTATAGTCGGTTGTTTTCTTGTTGCAACCGACCTTATGCCACTATGAGAACTGGCACATAGGCATTAATTCTTGTTACCTAATAATAATTCATCGCAGGGGGAGTGGCGAAGATTTTTATCATAAGTGCTACCCCGCACCTCTTTCAGTTGTTACACATATTATAATTCCTCATCACATAAAATCTACCCTTCTTGTGCCACTTTGTGAACTGGCACACTACTGGTTGCATCCCTCGGAAATCTGGGCAATACTGGGGCATACCCAACAAATGAACATTTCAAATGATTCAATCAGAGCAATTCGGTAGGCACTTCTGGATCTCTTATGATGGAGATTTTTGCAGTTGCCCAACTTTCATAGATGGCACACCTGATAGAGCAAACACCGATTACCTTGAAGAGTGGTGTGGTGATGATCTTACAATCCTTGAGTTTAATGAGATTGTAAAAATCTATCAACGCCTTCTTGCAAGAAAGAAATCAGGTGTAGGAGGATGGTTAGATAATATCATCTTTTCTTAAGATTTGAGGGGTTCACATACCCCTCTTTTTTGCTATACTTAATTTGTACACACGAATCATAGAAATGAATCTCTCTAAAGAAGATCTTCAGATTATCAACGAAGTTTTCTGCCAAGCATACTGCTTCGATCTCCCTGAGAAATGGGATGAGGAGGCAGAGGAGTATGATGGAGATGAAGAAACCAACTTCACATCTACTCGATTTTCTGAAGTATGGGATCGCATCTCATCCAGTTTATAAACTGGCACACCCTTGCCCCATTCGTTGGGGTGAGGGTTTATTATTAACTCATACCAAAACATTCTTAAAAGAAATGCCAACTCTAACACCAGAGCAAAAGTATCGCAAACTCTATGAATCACTCTATCGCCTTTGTGAGAAAGAAGGTTGGGGTGATCCTTTCTCTTATGCTCGTTCCCGTGAAATTCATATGGCGGGTTTATTGGGGCATACCGTTGCTGATGATTATTCAGGGGCAGATGCCTATGATGAAGAGGGAGGGTGTGAGTACAAAAGCACTATTGCCGATAAGATCAACGCCACATATAACGGCATCTCCGTTCAAGATTCTTGGGAGGAGCAAGAGCGTTATGTTGTGGAGGAAAAAATTGGCAACTATCGCAACCATTATTATGCACGTTATGAAGGCGGTAAGGTTGCAGAGGTTTGGAAACTCAAGTATTGGGATGTACTCAAAGCAATTTTACCAAGGATTAAAAAACAGTATAAAGCGATTCAAGATGGTACTCGTACCAGTAAAGATCCCAGAATCGGTGCAATTATTTCACAGGGTTACATCTACGAACACGGTGTGAAGGTTATTTAACTGGCACACCTGAGTGGTAACTGCTCTCTCAGTTGCTATACTAACAATGTTAACCAAAGGATTCTAAATGCAACTCCTCAAACTCGGCACTAATCAAACTCAGATCACCCTTGCTGACGGGCATCAGGTATTCTTTTCGTATAATACACCTGTTGCGGCAAGGACACCTGATTACGATTACTACAGAACAGAGCGTAAGTGGAGCACCACCACCAGTCGTCACATCAACAAATGGTTAGACGGTGTTAATGCTACCACCATGCCACAAGATTTCTTTGATAACCTAACCAGTAATTAAACTGGCACAACATGAGTTGCACCTGCTCTCTCAGGTGCTATTATAAACCTATCAGACAAAGATCAATGACTTTCAACCGTTTCGATGACTACCTCACAGACGATGCTATTCAAGCACTCATGGAGGATGCCATCTCTGAAACTCTTTCAGATGACGCAAAGAAAGACCTTGATTCTTATCTGAAATCTAAAAACGATTTTTAACAAATGACTCAAGTCACTTTGAAAAACACTAAAGCACAAATCTTTGATGCTTTACAAAATGTTAAGGATGTAAGAGAAGAGCGTAATACGCTTGCCATCCTTAGTATAATACTCTTTACCACCACTTGCCTTTTTTAAATGCAACCTTTAACAAATGAAATCTACGCAGCACTTAAAGAAGCAGAGCGTAGAAGGAAGGAAGAGGTTCTATCCTATGCACCACGTAGAAGAACCTCAATCTTAAATGATTATTAAGAGTTATCAAATCCCCTTCACAGGGGATTTTTATTTGGTATAATAAAGGAGTAATAAGCAAGCATTCAAATGAGTTGCCTACAAAACGAAGCACTAATGGAAAGTTGCTTTGAACAAGCGTGGGAAGAGTTCCGTGTTCACAACAAGTTAACTCCTGAGATGATGGAAGAGTTATGCTCCTTCTCAACTGGTACAGTTCAACACATAGAAAGAACTGCACGGAAGATATTTGAGGGGCAGCAGTAATGCGTTTCCATACATCCACAGTTGATAGGGTTGAGTTCGGATACGAGCAAACCCCCTATGGGTTAACCCTATACCTTGAGGGTTGTGATCCTTGTGATTTTGTAAAGGAGGATCACAGAGCGTATTCTAAAGAGGAGTACGATGAACTATTAGCACTATGTGCCAATTAATTAACCTACACACCCCTTCGTTATTCGGAGGGGTTTTCGTTTATACTATTCATATACACACAAAGGTTCGTTATGGCAAAAGCAATCGGTGCAGTTCGTGCTTCAGATACAAACCTAAGAGGCACTCTTACCAGAGTATCATCAGGTAGAGGCGGCACGTTCACACCAGCGAAGGGGTTGGGTAAGTGTATGGTAGAAGATTTGGAAGGGGTGATCGCTCGTGCGAAGGCACAGTATAAGAGGGATCGCAGAGCGATGATCAGGGGAGGGAGTGCCACCTGATTCGTTCGTGATTTGGCAGGGGTTTTTATGCCCCCGCCCCCCGTTTAAAATTCACTAACTACCCTAACCTACAAAGTGTTACCCAAGCGAGAGAAATCATAATGACTCTTACTTTTCCATCAGGATTCAAATTTTTTTTCGCATGTCAAAACGCCCTCATAGGATTGCTCTTGCAAAACATTCGCAATTGATATATAATGTCAAAGACAAATACGATCATAATGCAAAAAAATTCCGCAGAAGAAACACACGCTATAGAGGTTGATACTGTTACTGGTGAATATTTTGTTAGAATACCTGAATGGATAGTAAATGATCAAGGATGGTTTGAAGATACCGAATTAACATTCAAGATGGACAGAAACCTTATTTTTATGGAAGAGGCGTAATGAGTAGTACCTACCACATATACTTGAGAGGAGAAGTTCTCTTCAAAGACTTAGATGATTATGAGTTTAAAATCATATGGGGTAGGTTATACCATTCGTATTATAAGGATGAAATAGAGTATGAAGAGATTGAATATACAAAAGCAGAAGAAAAAGATTTATTACAAGACGCTAGTTATTAATGAAGCACTTTGAGGTATATGATGATTTTTTACCAAAAGATTACTTTGATCATCTAGACAAACAGATATTACATACAAACAATTTTCGATGGTTGTTTCAAGAGAAGGTAGCAACTGGTCAAAGTGGTGATGATCCAAATGATGAGCAGTTCTATTTTATTTGTAGTTTCTATAATGGATTACAAATAGAGAATGATTTTTATTATCAATTACGACCAATCTTTGATACACTTAAAGTTAAAGCGATTATTCGTGCAAGAGCTATCATGTATATGAATCAGGGTAAACTGATTGAACATGCACCACACATCGATATGGTTTATAGTCATAAGGCAGCATTAATCTATATGAATACGTGTAATGGATACACAGGTATGGTGAATGATGATTGGGAGAGACCTGAGATGATTCAATATGATAAAGAGAATCATAAATTTGAGGTTGATTCTTTCTCAGATTTTAGTAAAGAGAACCGTGTAGAGAGTGTTGCAAATCGTTTATGTTTGCACGATGGTAGTGTACCTCATTATAGTACGACATGTACTGATGCCCGTAAGCGACTCGTATTAGCAATTAATTACTTTTGATATGAACATTATTGATACCTTTGCCTTACCCCCGATTGTCTCGTTTGACTATGAAGGAGATATGGGGGTGATAATGGATCTTGTGAATAATGTAGAGTATAAAGAAAGTGGTGGGCAGAATCACAAATCAAAGAATCATTATATCTTAAATCAATTAAATGAGTTACGTGATTTTTGTAAGAAAAGTAGTGAAGAGTATTGTAAGAAGATATGTGATGTTGAATGTGAAATTGATATACAACAATCGTGGATTAATGTAAATCAACCTGGTGAGAGTTTTACTGATCATTGGCATGCCAATTCTTATTTGAGTGGAGTTTTTTACATAGCATCTGATATGAATAAGGGTGCTCCGATTCGATTTCATAATACATTAAGGAACTTTAGTTATTATCCTGATGCTACAGGTAAAGTGGCGAATGAACGAAATAAGTATACTACGAGTAAGATGGATGTGGCATCGATGCCTGGTAAATTATTAGTGTTTAGTTCGATGCTAACTCATAGTGTGCCTGTGAATCATTCAGACGAACCTAGAGTAAGTTTATCGTTTAATACAACCCCCACTCGTCCCTTTGGTAGTGAAGACCGATTGACAAGAATTACTTGACTTTTGCTATATAATCCAATATAATATAGTGGTAATTACAAATCATTATGGCAAAAAAGGGATTTACAGTTAAAGCGAAATCTCCTGTTGTTAAGAAAGAACCTGAGTGGGATTTTGATCAAGCAAAGGAGTTAGTTAAAGGTAAAACAGTTGTGTTCTGTTTACCAGGAAGAGGAGTATCATATGCGTTTCTAAAGAGTTTTGTACAATTATGTTTCGATCTTGTACAGAATGGTGCTTCAATACAGATATCACAAGATTACTCATCAATGGTTAACTTTGCACGTTGTAAGTGCTTAGGTGCAAATGTTTTGCGTGGACCTGATCAGAAACCTTGGGACGGACAGTTAAAGTATGATTATCAACTATGGATTGATAGTGATATTGTATTCAATACTGAGAAGTTCTGGCAATTGATTCTAATGGATCAAGATATCGCTGCTGGTTGGTATTGTACTGAAGATGGTAAGACTACCTCTGTTGCACACTGGATGGAAGAGGATGATTTCCGTTCTAATGGTGGTGTAATGAACCATGAAACACTTGAAAGCATTAGTAAGCGTAAGAAGCCTTTTACAGTTGATTATACTGGATTTGGATGGACATTAATTAAGCACGGTGTATTTGAACACGATGAAATCAAGTATCCTTGGTTTGCTCCTAAGATGCAAGTATTTGAATCAGGAGAGGTTCAAGATATGTGTGGAGAAGATGTTTCATTCTGCTTAGATGCAAAAGAAGCAGGTTTTGATATCTGGTGTGATCCTCGCATTCGTGTAGGACATGAAAAACAAAGAGTTATATAGTATCTTCGAGGGTGATAAACTTCTTTATGAAGATCTCACCCAAGATGAATATTTTAATGTTATGGATGACCTTGCATATGAATTTTATGACAATGGTTCATATAATCCAAATAACTTACGAACTGAAATTAAGCAAATTTAATTATGGCAATCAAAAAAGGACTCGGTGGTAATGTTTTCGTAGAAGCAATACCCAAAAAGACTCGTCAAGGACAAGGTAAGCATACCAAATATGCTGCTACTTCTCGTAATAAAGCAAAGAAAAGATCTAGAGGACAGGGTAAATAATGTCCTCTCCTATTAAAATTCTTGATTATGAGCATCATGATAACTTTATTTCCGAATTTTTATTTGATGCCGATGTACTTAACTTAAAAGATATAATTAAGTATTTTGAAGTGATGGCTAAATCGGATCAGTATATGCCATTAATAAAACCAAGAACGGATATTAAAACAAAAGACACTCAGTTGTTTATAAATCAGATATTATCTTATGGTGATGCTATTAGTGAAGCAACGATGGCAAATACTATGAGTGTTTATTATCAATGGCATAAAGTAGTTGGATTGGCTTTAGAAGAATATATGGAGAAGTATGAAATATTAAAAACTAGAGGTTATGAACATAAATTTTGTAAAATACAACGAACTAAACCAAGTGAAGGGTTCCATACATGGCACTTTGATGCAGGAACAGTTTCCCCTCATAGACAATTAGTTACTTTATTGTACCTAAATGGAGATTTTGACGGTGGAGAAACTGAATTTCTATATCAAAATGTAAGAATTAAACCGCAAGCAGGTAAATTTATTGTTTTTCCTCCATTTTGGACTCATACTCATCGAGGAAATCCCCCAATTGGCGGTACAAAGTACATAGTTACCTCTTGGGCAGACTGTTTTCCTCAGTCTATGGGGAGTGCATGATAAGAATCTGAAGAATAGGTATAAATAAAGGGAGATAATACTAAATATACAATTTAGATGGCAGTTCAACGCACATCACAAGCATTTAAAGATATTAGTTTATCTTTCAAACCACATCCAGTGACGAAAGATATTCCAATATTGAAAAATGAACGTGCAATAGTTAGATCTGTTCGTAATTTAGTAGAAACTATTCCCACGGAAAGGTTCTTTAACTCAAATCTTGGAACTGATATACGTGCGAGTCTCTTTGAAAACTTCTATCCAACTTTAACTAAGATAATAGAGGATCAAATTAATGAGACTGTTGCTGCTTATGAACCCAGAGTTGAGAATTTAGGGGTGCAGATAGACGAATACATCGATTCAAACGCTTTTAATGTGACGATTATTTTTGATATAAGAGGATTGCCAGTACCTACGCAATCTTTTACCTTTCTATTAGAACCAACGAGATAATATGCCTTTTACTCAGTTTACAAGTTTAGATTTTGACGAAATTAAAGCTCAAATACGGGCTTATCTTCGTGCTAACAGTAATTTTAGTGATTTTGACTTTGAAGGATCAAACTTTTCAGTATTAATTGATACTTTAGCGTATAATACCTATATTAATGCCTTTAATGCAAACTTAGTTGCAAACGAATCCTTCTTAGATTCAGCAACTATTAGAGAAAATGTTGTTTCTCTTGCAAGAAATATTGGTTATATACCCCGTTCAAAAGCATCTGCAGAGGCATCAGTTTATTTTGATGTGCAAACTGATTCAACTGAACCTATACTCTACTTAAAACCAGGTTTAGTGTGCGTAGGAGCTGCAAATAACACAACATATAGGTTCTCAGTCTCTCAACCTTTACATGCTGCCATTAAAAATGGTGTTGCATCGTTTGGAACTGCTGCTGATCCTGTTTCTGTTTTTCAGGGAACAGTATTAGAAGTACAATTTTTAGCAAATAATAGTATAGATCAAAGATTTTTACTACAAAACCCTAACATTGATGCTTCTAGCATTAGAGTATTCGTATCTGGACCTTCAGATACTGGTATGGGTAGAGAATATTCCATGATTGATAATGTTCTCAATCTTGATAAGACCTCAGAAGTATTCTTTATACAAGAAGTTCAAGATGAAAAATATGAATTATTGTTTGGTGATGGGTATTTTGGTAAGAAATTAGAGACTAATTCAGTTATTACAGTAAGATATATTGTAACTGATGGTTCAGAGAGTAATGGTGCATCAGCATTTAGTTTCCAAGGTGTATTTTCTGATAAAGATCCAAATACTACACCTAATCCACCAACCGTAATACCAACCTCTGGTATTACAATAAACACCGTTAATGGGGCGACAAACGGTGCTGATATGGAGAGTGTTAACTCCATTAAGTATTTTGCACCTAGACTGTATTCGGCACAGTACAGGGCGGTTACACCCAGAGATTATGAGGCAATAATACAGTCAATTTACCCTAGAACAGAGTCTGTTGCTGTAATTGGTGGTGAAGAGTTAGATCCACCACAATTTGGTAAGGTTCAAATTAGTATCAAACCAAAAAATGGAACTTATGTTTCTGATTTTGATAAGCAACAGATCAAACAAAAGTTAAAGAGTTACGCTATTGCTGGTATTAATTCTGAAATAATTGATCTTAAGATACTATATGTTGAAATTGATTCAACGGTATACTTTAATACTGCTCAAGTTTCTAATGCTGATAACTTACGGACAAAGATCTTAGGTTCTTTAAGAGATTATTCTAAAACTGTAGATATTAATAAGTTTGGTGGAAGATTTAAGTATAGTAAGATACTTCAATTAATTGATAGAGTTGATAGTTCAATTACTTCTAACATAACGACGTTGAAGATTAGAAGAGACATGAAAGTTCTTCTTAATCAATTTGCACAGTATGAGTTGTGTTTTGGTAACAAATTCCACATTAATCCTGCAGGATTTAATATAAAGAGTACTGGATTTACCTTGAGTGGATCAGGTGATACTGTATACATCACAGATGTTCCAAATAAGACTGCAGATGGCAACTTAGATGGAAGTGGAAAGGGTGTTTTAAGTGTAATTGCAAGAAATCAGAAGGAAGAATTAAAGGTTGTTGCTAAATCAGCAGGAGTAGTTGATTACACTAAAGGTGAAATTATCTTAAATACCTTAAATATTACTTCAACTGTAGCAGCAAATAATCTTATAGAGATTCAAGCGTTCCCAGATTCAAATGATGTAGTTGGATTGAAGGATTTATACCTCAGTTTTGACGTTTCTAATAGTAAGATAAATATGATCAAGGACGTAATTGCTTCTGGAGAAGATGTTTCTGGCGTTGTATTCACAAGAGATTACTACACATCAAGTTATTCTAACGGAGATTTAGAGAGGAAATAAATGAGCATAGGTATTGATAAGAGAGTTCAGGTCAATAAAATAGTTGAGAGTCAGCTGCCTGAATTTGTAAGGTCAGATTTTCCTCTTGCTGTTGATTTTTTAAAATCATATTACCTTTCGCAAGAATTTCAAGGTGGTACAACTGATTTAATTGATAATTTAGATCAATATTTGAGGGTTGATAACCTAGTTCCTGAAGTTGTTCATGGAACTACAACTCTTACTGCACCTATTACCAGTTCAGGTACAACAATTAGTGTTGCATCAACTAAAGGTTTTCCTGATACCTATGGTCTTTTAAAGATTGGTAATGAAATAATCACCTATACTAGTAAAGGTGAAATTGATTTTTTTGGTTGTCATCGTGGATTTAGTGGTGTAAGTGGATTTGAAGTTGGAATATCAACATCTTTAGATAATATCAATAGAGAAGGTTTAATATTTGAAAATACAAAGGCAGAATCTCATGCTAATGGTGCAACTGTCACCAATTTAAGTGTATTATTCATACAAGAATTTTACAAAAAGTTAAAGAAAACATTCTTACCTGGTTTAGAAGATAACGATTTTACCAAAGATCTTGATGTTGGTAACTTTATCAAACATGCTAGAAGTTTTTATCAGTCAAAAGGTATTCAAGAATCCATTAGAATACTAATAAAAGTTCTATTTGGGGAAGAATCTATAGTATTAGACCTAGAAGAGCGTTTATTTAAACCTTCTAGTGCAGAATTTATAAGAAGAGAAGTTATAATTGCCGATAGAATTAGTGGTGATCCTCAAAAACTAGTTGGTCAAACTGTTTTTAAATCAAATGATGTTGGAACTAATGCTTCCATATCTGAAGTTGAGATATTAACTAGAAATGAAAAGGTCTTTTATAAGATTTCTTTATTTGTAGGATACTCTGATAGAGATTTAATTGAAGGAATATTTACTATTCCTGGTAGAACAAAGGTGATGGAACCAGTTTCAGTTGGTTCTTCCATCGTTTCTGTAGATTCTACTGTTGGATTTGCTCAAACTGGTTATGTTTTATGTGGTATTAACTCAATTACATACTCATCAAAATCAGTTAATCAGTTCTTTGGATGTACTAACATCACAGAAAATATTGGTATTGGTTCTGATGTTAGAGCAGATGAAACAATTTTTGGATATGAAGATGGAGATTTAGAAAAAAGAGTTGATTTAAGAATAACTGGTGTTCTATCCGAGTTCAAAACAATTTCAGATATCTCTTCAGTTTCTGAAGGAGAAAGGATTTTTGTTAAGAATGTAGGTGAATCCATACCTAATCCAAGTACTAGTAGATCATATAAGCAGGTATTCGCTAACTCATGGATTTACAATACTAGTTCTAGATATCAGATTACTGAAATTAATGGTTCTACTCTTGTATTGGGGAGTTCAATCGACAAATCTAGTTTAAAAGTTGGTGATAAGGCAGAAATTTTAAGTAGAAACTCTGAAAATGTTGAAGTTTCTCTTGTTCAAATTACAAATATTGATGTTGCTAGTAATGCAGTAATAGTTTCTGGAATATCTGGATTCACTCCTGTACTTGGATTGCATTATGATTTAAGAAGAAAACTGAATAAAGCATCCAGTCAAGGTATAGAAATAGAAGAGGGTAATTCAAATATTATATCTGATGTACTAAACGTATATACTGATGATGATATTGATGGTTATGTTGCATCTAACTCTTTACCAAGTTATGCACTATCTTCATCTGTTAAGAGAACTTTACTTCAAATAACATCTACAACTGATAAGTTAGAAGGATATGATAGTGTAACTAAGGATTATAATATAATTCTATCTGGAAATAATGATGAAATTGAGTTAATTACTGGAGACGCTGTAGTTTATGAATCGTCTAATTCATTAGTTAACTTAGAATCTGGTACAACTTACTATGTTGAAATAGTTCAAAAGAAACCTGGTAAAATTAGACTATATCGTTCCAGAGGAATGATAGGTAATGTCGTAAATGCTATTAGATTTGCTGCTGAAGGACTTGCAACAACTTCTACTCATACATTTACAAAAGAAAGTGAGTATGGTAAGAATTTATCTGCTAATAAAATTCTTAAGAAATTTCCATTAAGTCAAGATCTATATGTTTCTGGTAAAAATGAAACACCAGTTAACAATATTGGTATGTTGATCGATGGTGTTCAGATAAGAACTCCTATATCGGAAGATTACATTTATTATGGTCCTGTTGATAGTGTAGATGTATATAATACTGGTGAAGGTTATGATGTAGTAAATCCACCAAGATTGGTTATTGAAAATAGTATTGGTGCTGGTGTAACAGCATTAATAGAACCTGTTATTGAAGGAACAGTTAAAGATGTATTTGTAGATCCACATGATTTTGATATAGATGAAGTAAAGGCTATTTCACTAACTGGTGGTAATGGAACTGGTTGTCTTTTAGAACCAGTTATTGGTCAAAGATATAGAGAATTGCTTTTTGATAGTAGAGATATTTTCTTTAATGGTGGTATATCAATTGAAGATGAGACAATTACATTCAAAAAGCAGCATTTCTTAGCACCTGGTGAGGTTGTTTTCTATAACAGTAATGGTAATCCTGCTATTGGTGTTGGTGGATACGGAGATACTACAAATACTGCTAGTGGAAGATTAGCAACTGGTGCTCCATATAATATCAGAATCATTAACTCACGTACAATTCAGTTGCATAAAACATATGAAGATGCAATTGCTGGTATTAATACAATTGGTATTTCAACTGCAACTAATGCTGCTGGTATTCATAAGTTTAGAACAGTATCTAAGAGGACATTACAATCAGTTAAAGTTATAAATTCTGGTTCTGGATATCAATATAGAAAGTTACATGTTAAACCAACAGATGTTTCTGTAGGATATTCAAAGATAAACTTTAAGGGACATGGTTTTGCAGATGGGGATTTAGTTGAGTATTTAACTTCAGGCACTACTATTGGTGGATTAAATACCTCCAATTCATATCATATATTAAAAGTTGATGATGATTCGTTTAGATTAGCAGATGCTGGTTCTGGAACCTTAAGTAGAAATAATTTTGTAAGACGTGATTATGTTGGTTTAGAATCTCAAGGTTCTGGTTTTCAAACATTTAAATACCCAGATATCAAAGTAAATGCAGAAGTTTCATTTGGATCTACTATTACTGGATCATTTAATTTCACTCCAGTAGTCACAGGTGAAATTAAAGATGTTTATCTTTATGAGAAAGGAACCAAATATGGTTCAACAATACTAAATTTACAAAAAAATCCAAAAATAACTGTTGAAAATGGAAAAGACGCTATTGTAAGTGGTTCTGTTGTAGGTGGTAAAGTTGTTGATGTTCAAGTTTTAAATAGAGGGCAACAATATTACTCTTTACCAGAAGTTAGTGTAGAAGCAGTTGGGATGACTACAACTGGTGTTACTGGTGCTGGAGTTTATGGAACTGGTGCTATTCTTAAACCAAATATTAGTGAAGGAAGATTAACTGGTGTAGAGGTAATTAATCCTGGTATTGGATATACCGCTTCCTTGGTTACATTTAGTGTTAAAGCAAGAGGAAAAAATGCTAAGTTTGAACCAAGAGTTAGAAGATTGGTAGTTGATAATAATAAGAGACAAGGTAATTATAGTTTAAATTCTGAAGGTGAGAATAGTTTACATCTTAGTGTTCATGGATATACATCGGAAATTAGAACATCATTTAACGATGATGGAACAAAACACTCTCCAATTATTGGTTGGGCATATGATGGAAATCCAATTTATGGTCCATATGGATATACTAAAGTTGATGAATTAGGACCTGCTGTTGGAATTGTAACTTCTGGTTATACTCTAGATGCTTCTAAAGTTGTAGATCGTCCATCTACAAGTGAATTTGAGGCTGGATATTTTACTGATGATTGGCAATATACAGGAGATTATACTCTCGATGAGCATAATGGTAGATTCTGTAAGACCGATGAGTTTCCAAATGGTGTTTATGCTTATTTTGCTAGTGTAGCACCTAGTACACAAACAAATGATTTAGAACCAAGTTTCCCATATTTTATTGGTAAAACTTACAGATCTCCTTATATTTCATCCAATACCACATTAACTCAAGAATTTGATTTTAATACTTCCAATTTAGCAAGAAATACTTTCCCATACAAAGTTGGTAATGCTTTAGCTGATAATGATTTTATTGTAGAATCTAATGAATTCTTAAGACAATTAACAACAGTTGAATCTGTAACTACAGGAGAAATTGATGATTTACAGGTATTAGATGGTGGTGAAGGATATAAAGTTGGTGATTTTACCGATTTTAATGATGCTGGAACTTTTGGGGTAGGACTTAGAGGACAAGTTAAATCTCTAGTTGGTATTGGTATTTCTAATGTTAATACTGAATTAACTAGATTTGAGAATGCAGTATTTACATGGAAAACTGGTAATACAGTTACTGCAACATATTCACCATTCTTTGATATAAATGATCAGGATACCGTTTCTATTTCTGGATTAAGTAGTTCAATAGTTCATCTCACAAATGCATTTACTGTTGGTATTTCGACCAATAAGATTGGACTTGCTCAATCTATGACTGCAAATGCAGTTGTTACTGGTAGAGTTGATGATATTTACGTAAATGTAATCCCAAATTCAGTTTCTATTGGATCTTCTATCAAAATTAATGATAGTGAGATTGTTAGAGTCCTTAATATTTTTGATGTAGGATCTATCTTAAGGGTAAAAAGATATGGTGCAGGTATTGGACATACTTATGGATCTAAATTAGATATTTTAAACAGAGAGATTGAGATACCTGTTAAGGTTGAAAAGTTTGATTCTAAGGTTAATGACTTAGTTTACTTTAATGCTAATGAATCAGTAGGACTTGGTACAACTGCTGGTACTGCAATTATTGTTGATTATACTGTTGGTGAAACTGAAAAACAGGTTTCAATTCCAACAAGATCAATATATCTGCCTAATCATCCATTTGTTAATGGTCAGAAATTAACTCTTACTAAAAGAGGGACTGCTACTTCTATGATTGTTGGTGAGGAGAGTGCTCCAAATAATCTATACAATCTTCCTAATGTAACAACAGATAAGTTTACAGTATATGCAATCAATAAAGGACAAAATTATATTGGTCTTGTAACTGAAAGGACTTCAATTGGTAGTACAAGTGAAGGATTATTCTTCCACGGTAATGGATCTGATGATTATGAATATGCATTAGAATCTCATCATAATCAAGTGATTGGTGATGTTGATGATATTACAACAACAGTTACTACAAATATTGGAGCAGCAAGAACAAGTACGCATGGTTTAAGTAATGGTGATGTAGTTAACTTAAATGTTATACCAAATAATATAGTTGGTGTTGGTAGTACTTCACCATTAACTCTTTCTTTCAATACAGAATTCCAGAAATTATTAGTTAATAGAACAGGATTTGGTTCTGATGCTATCGATGTAATAGAAAATACGATTACAATTAATAATCATGGATATAAAACTGGTGATAGAGTTTTGTATGAGAGTAGTGATCCTGCAGATGGATTGAATGATCCTTGTTATTATGTTTATGAGGAGACATCAGATAAGTTTAGTTTAGGTGAAACTCTAAAAGATGTTCAAAAACAACCACCTTTATTGGTTGGTATCACTTCAACTGGAGGTCAAACTCATAGTGTTTCCTTAGTCAACCCACAATTAAGGGTAACTAAGAACTCTAAGTTATCTTTTAATGTTTCTGATACTTCTTTACTTGGATATGATCTTAAATTCTTCTATGATAAAGAGTTTAAGAATGAATTTATTAGTTCTCAAGATAGTAATAATTTTAATGTTAGTGGTTTAGGAACTGTAGGAGTTGGTACAACATCAACAGTATCAATTGCTTTCTCAAAAACAACTCCAACTCAATTGTATTATGGAATAGAAAAGGGTGGATATATTAGTACTGCTGATCCATTAGTTCCAAATTATTCTGAAATTAAGTTTGTAGATAGTGCTTATAGTGGTAACTATAAGGTATTTGGTATAACTTCGGATACGTTTAAAGTTTCTCCAACAAAAATACCAGAACTTCTTTCATATCAAGAAGATGAATGTGAAATAATTGAATATTCAACAGAATCTAAGACTGTAATTGGATCTGTGAAGGAATTGAAAGTAATTTCTAAAGGTGTTGATTATAAGAAGATTCCAAAATTTGAAAATATTGTTAGTGAAAAAGGAGCAAATGCAAATGTTGTAGCACTTTCTACATCAATTGCAAGAATTAATGATGTAAGGATTCTTGATATTGGTTATGAGTATCCATCAGACAAAACTTTAAGTCCAGAAGCATTTGTTTCTCCTGTAGTTAGGATTGATAATGTAGATAGTATAAAATCTATTGAAGTTGTAGATGGTGGTAATCAGTTCTTATCTGCTCCAGATGTTATTGTTTATGATCCTGAGAGTGATAAAGTTGTAGATGAAACTTCATTAACAGCAAATACTCCACATCAATCAATTTCTGAGGTTAATATTGTTGCACCTATTCAAGGATTAAAATCAGTAACTCATAGAATTGTTACTATTAACAACTCTAATGGTGTTGGAATTAGTTCCATGACTGGTGGTGGAAGTGGAATCGTTACATGTGTTCTAGAAACTCCAATTAACGGGTTTGTAAACCCACCATTTACAACTGGAGATGAGATTTTTGTAGAAGGTGTTGAATTATTTGGTGAAGCAGGTATTGGAACACAAACCAATACAAATTCCTCTGGTATTGCTACTGGTGGTGATGGTTATAACTCTGCAAATTATCAATATAGATTCTTTAAGGTTGATGATTATGTAAATTCAAATCCAGCAATTTTAAAATATAGTATAGCTGGACTAACAACTAATCCAGGTATTGCTAAGACTTATCAGTCTGGTTATGCAAATATTATTAATAGAAAGAATTATCCTGTATTTGATGTTGTTCAAGAGAGGGGATTATTATTACTTAATGAAAGTATTCTTGTTAAAGGTACAGATAAGTTTATTGAAAGGGGATTAACAGTAGTAGAAGCTAGGGAAGATTTCATTAAGATTGATGGTGATTATCAATTAAGGGTTGGTGATAGAATACAGGGTGCTAATAGTAATATTAGTGCAACAGTAACTGATATTGTTGGAAATAGAGCTAAATTTAAGGTTGATTATTCTAATAGAAAGGATTATGGGTGGTTGGATAATACTGGAAAATTAAATGAAGATTTCCAAGTTATACCAAATAATGATTACTATCAGAATCTATCATACTCAGTTAAGAGTCCAGTTCCTTGGGATGATCTAATCAATCCTCTTAATAGATTGGTTCACCCATCAGGACTTAAGAATTTCTCTGATGTTGGTATAACATCTTCTGTTGTTGTTGGTATTGGAACTACAATTCAAGCAACTCCAGTTATAGTTGTTGATCTTATGACTGATAAGAGAGTTGATACAATCAACAACTTTGATTTTGGAAGAGATTATGATGCTAGACCTGAAGTAAATCCAATAAAATCAAAATTTGCAACATTCCAAAATACAAAATTAACAGATTATACAAAGTGTAAATCAAATAGAGTTCTAATTCATGATGACATTAGTGGAAGATTCTCAAGTAAAGGATTCCAAGATGTATTTACTGAAGTTGAAGAGATTGATGGAAACTTTACAAAATATTTGGTACAGATTGTTAATGCAGATACACTTGATGTACAGTTATCAGAGATAGCAGTATTAACAACTACAAATAATGCATTTTTAATTGAGAAATCATCAGACTTTACAAATATGAGGTTGGGTGATTTTGAAGCAACATCAGATGCATTCCAGAGAAAGGCACTAAACTTCTTACCTACTGATAAGTATGATAGGGATCATGATATTAAGATCCTTAAAACAGAGTTTGTTACTAATGCAATTAAGACTGAATCAACCTCAATAGGGCAGATTGATCTAACTGGTGCTAATGTAAAAGTTGCAATTGGACAAACAGATGCTAATGATAATATTATTGGAGTTACTACAACAACCATAGCACAATTCTCTGATTCAGATTTTAATGGATTCTTTGCTGATATTCTACTTCAAGATGATATTACCAAAGAACTTAACTACGGTGAGGTTATAGTAGACTTTGATGGAACTAATATTTTCTATGCAGAAACTTATGTTGATGCATTAAATGTTTCTTATAGTGCATCTAGAGTTGGAGTTCTTACTGCAAGATATGATTCTGGTACAATTTACTTTGAATGTGAAAATGATACGAAGAGAGTAATTAATGCAAGTACAAATATTGTTGGTTTAGGTGCGACAATTAATAATAATGGACCTGTTGGAGTTGGGACATACCGATATGCAGTTCCTGGACAACCTATAGGTGCTGAAAGAAGTGCTAGATTAGAATCAACTTATCATACAGGAACTTCAACACCAATATTAATTTCTAGAGTTGATAATAGAATTGATAGTTCAGTTAAGACTCTTGTAAGAGTTTCTAGTAATAGTGAATCTGCTATACATCAATCAGTTGTTATGCAAGATGATGGTACTGCAACCACTATACAATATCCATTCACAGGACAATCTAATAGTGGATTAGGTACGATTGGAGCAGTTACATCAGGAAATAATATTGATATTAACTTCTATCCAGATCCCTCACAAACGGGTTTAATTGAAGTTCAAGCATATAATGAAGTATTCAATACAATAAACGATTTCCGTAATACTCCATCATCTCTACTTGTTGGTCCTGCAGAGAAGAGTATATTATTATCTGCTTATGATGGTGTAAATGGAAGTAGAGCAAATAAGGTTAATTTTGAATTGGAACATGATAGCATTCCAATTTACACTAAAATATTCAATCCTGCAGATGCAACTCAGTTGAATATGGCAACTGGTGAGTTCACCATACCAGATCATTTCTTTAATGATAATGAGCAGTTAACTTATACTCCTGGATCAACATTCGTTGGTGTTGGATCAACTGCAGTATCAATAGGATCTACAACTAATACTGCTGGTATTACAACCGATCTTTTACCAGAAACTGTATTTGTTAAAGTTAGTAATGAAAAGAAATTCAAGTTATTCAGTAGAAAAGAATACATTTCATCTGGTATTGCAATAACATTTACTGGTGTTGGTGAGGGTAATGCTCACAAACTTGATATGACTAAGAAACTATCTAAAACTGTTATTGGATTAGATGGTATTGTTCAACAACCAATTACATTTACTTCAATTGAGCATACACTTGATGGTGCTATCGGTGCTGGAACTTCTCAATTCGTTCTTAGTGGAATTAGTTCAGTTCAACCAAGAGATGTGTTGAAAATTGAAGGTGAGTACATGAAGGTTGAGCAAGTAGGATTTGCAAGTGTTTCTGATGGAACTATAAACGATTCTACTGATGTAGCTCTCGGTATTTGTACTCTACCCGTTGTTAGAGTTAATAGAGGATCTTTGGGTATAGCAGCAACTTCTCACGCTGACACAACCGCTACGAGGGTTCACAGAGGATCCTTCAATATAGTTGATAGTACTGTATGGTTCTTAGATCCACCAAAAGGAAATACTAGAGCAAGAAGGAATGATACAAACTTACCATATGTAAGAGCAGAATTTAGTGGTAGAACCTTCTTAAGAAGCAATTATGACACTAATATGGTGTTTGATGATGTTTCAGATACCTTTACTGGAATTGGTAAAACTTACACAATGACTGTTGGTGGTGCTAATACAGAAACTGGTGTTGCTGTTGGAAATGGTATTCTATTCATTAATGGTGTATTCCAGACTCCTCTTACATTAAACAACGCAGGTAATAATTATGAGATAAAGTCAGATTCTACTGCTGGTATTTCTAGTGTTATCTTTACAGGAATATCTTCAGAGAATGGTACTCCTATGCAATCTGATTTTGATATTAATCAGAATCAACTACCAAGAGGTGGACTGATTGTTTCTATGGGTTCTACTCCAGGTATTGGATATGCTCCACTTGTAGGTGCTAAAGTTAAACCTAATTTAAAAAATAATAGCAACCTATTTGCTGCTGGTTCTATTGATAAAATTACTGGAATAGGTGCATCATCTAAGTATGAAATTGGTATTCAGACTGCTGCTTATGATAATACTACTGGAATCATAACAGTTACAACAAGTTCTGTTCATGGATATGCATTACAGTATCCAACTACAGTTCACTTAAAGCATTTGGAATTTAGATGCCCAACTAATACTGTTGGAACTATAGACACGGCATCATATAATGCATCGACAGGTGATATGGTATTAACCATTAATGATCACGGTCTTTCTAATGGAGATGCAATCAGATTTAAGAAAGATTCAATAACATTCAATTGTACTGGTGGTCAAGGTCAACATACATTCGTAAGTGGTGTTCCAAACGCTATTACTCCTAATACTGGTCCTACTAAAACTGCTTCAACTGGTACAACTTATAATCCTATTACTGGTGAATTGGTATTGGATATCGGATCTCATACTTTAACTACAAGTAACACTATTGAACTTGCTGACGGTGCTGTTACATTCACCTGTGATATGGATTCTCACGGATCAAATCATCCATATCCTCGTGCTACTGACCCTGCATCTGGTCAAGTTCTTTCAATTATTGCAGTAACTGGAACATCAATTTCAGTTAATGTTGGGCAAGTTACATCAGCAAGTCAGAATAAGACATATCCTCGTGCTACTGATCCTGCTCATGATCAGTACTTATACGTCTCTGACGTAACGACAGATACATTTAAGGTAAATGTACTAAGAGGAACACCATCAACCTTTACAGGTGCTCACACGTTCGTTACAGCAGATGCTGACGCAGTAGAAACAATCGGTGGTGGTGGATATCTTGGTGTTACAACTTCATTCTTCCAAGATCATGAAAGAGGTTTACCTATAACTGGTATTATATCTGAAAGAACATTTGAAGTTCAAGCTGGTTTAACTACTATACCACACGTTTATCAGGGTGGTGGAAGTGTTTATGAGTGGTATAATGATCTAACATTTGGATCAGGTTATAGAGATCCAGTTTCGATTGGTGCTACTGATATAGAATTTGTACATAAATTTGTTTCATCAAATACAAATTCAATTACCGCTAATACAGGAACTCAATATACACCTGAGATTGTAGATTATATCTCATCAACTGGAGAATTAATATTAACTCTTGGTAATAATCACGGATTAACTGCTGCATCTCAGCATGATGTTAATGGTGTAACATACAATCCAACAACTGGTGCGATGACAATCACATCAGGTGTATTGACTAACGGTCATGGATTCTCTAACGGTGATCTTATAAAAATTGCCGATCATTCAATCACACTTACTTGTGATATGGATAATAATGGTAGTAACCATACTTATCCTAGAGCTTCAGATCCAATAAGTGGTAAGTGGATAGCAATATCAAATGTAACTCAATTTACTTTTGATATTAATGTTGGTGCTTCACCAGAAGTAACATTTACACCAACTTTCGCTGAGTATGATCCTACAACAGGATTAATGGAGATAACAGTTGGTCCTCACACATTAAGACCAGGTACAAGTATTAAACTTGATCAAGAATCAATCAAATTTACTTGTGATCTTGATGATAATAATTCTGAAAAGGCATATCCTAGAACAACTGATCCATTCTTTGATACAGCAATTAAGATTGAGTCTGTTACTGATACAACTATCACAATTCAAACTCTAACTACAATACCATCAACAAATATTTCTAGACATACATTTAGTAGTGCAAATGCTAATGCAGTTAGAACTGGTGGTAATTATGCACATTCATTTGTTGCAAATCTACCTGCAGCAGTAAATGCTATTAGGAGAGCAACAAACACAGTTACTATTGCAACAGAATCTCTAAACTTTACTTGTTCTAGAGATAAGCATGTTAGTGTTCATCCATATCCTCGTGCTACTGATCCTGCTGCAGGACAAACATTAGGATTAGATGATTCTACAATTAATACTATTAGTGTTAATGTTGGATCTGGTGGTGGAGGAGGAACTGGTGCAGAATTTACTGCTAAGGTTGCAACAAATAAGCATAGATTTGTAAATTCTATTGGAACTCATATTTTTAAAGGAACTAAGAAGTGGGATGCTATTACTGTTGGTACTACGAAGAAATCTGTTTCTGCTGCCACATATAATGCAGTAACAGGTGAATTAGAATTAAATATTGGATCTACTACTGGATTATCTGCTGCTACTTCACATCAGGCAGAATCAGGCACTAGTTATAATCCAACTACAGGTGTTATGACCTTGAAGATTACTGGTCATAACTTCTCTAATGGTGACTATGTAAGACTTGATGATGGTGCAGTTACATTTAAATGCCAATATGGTGTAGGTTCAGCACATACTTGGGTTGGTGGAACATCAACTAACGCTGTTACAATTACTGCTGGTAGTGTTCAGAAAAATGTAACAAATGCAGTATATGATCCTAATACTGGTCTTTGTGTAATGACTATTGGATCACATAGTTTTACAACTAGTGATACAGTTACAATTGGTGCTAATAAGTTATCCTTTACTTGTACTGCTGATGGTAACGTCAAGACTAAGACATATCCACGTACAACTGATCCTGCATATAATACTGCTATTGCAATAACTGCTGTGGATCAATCTGGTGGTACTATTACCTGTAATGTTGGTGCTGTAAGTGGTAATGAAACAACTGCATATCCTCGTGTTAGTGATCCTATTAGTAATAAGTGGGTTGCAATTTCTAATGTTCAGACAGATACATTTGATATTCAGGTATTAGACACAATTCCTTCTACTAATACAGATACGCATACATTTGTAAGTGGAGCAGCAGGTGCTATTAAGAGAGCATTAGATACTTTAACAATAGAACCTAAAGCACTTATCTTTACTTGTGATGCTGATAATCATGCAACATTACATTCTTATCCAAGAACTTCTGATCCTGCATATAATAGAGCATTAGGAATTACTGCTGTAACAGGAACTACTGTAACTGTAAATGTTGGTATTCCACCTCAGTATCAGGGAGTTACTGTTTCATATGGATCTACAACAGCAAGTAATGTAACTTATGATCCATCAACTGGTGAATTAGTTGTTATCAGTAATAATCATGGAATTCCTGGTGCGTCTCTCACAACACCAACAAATGCATCTTATGTTAAGAATACTGGAAATCTAACATTAACTAAGGCAAATCATGGTTATTCTGTTGGAGATAAGATTTTAATTGAAGATTATGGGTTAACATTTACCTGTACAAAGGATAATAATCAAACAGAACACAGATATCCAAGACCGACTGATTACGCAAGTGGAAGATGGCTTTCAATTTATGCAGTAACAACTAACACATTTAAAGTTAATGTAAATCCAAGTCCATCATTATCTCAATTTACACATACATTTGTACCTGGTAAAACCGTATCTAACTGTATTCAGAAATCAAATGCTGTTGTTGGAATTGTAAAAGGATCTTTGGTATTCAAGTGTGCTCAGGATGCATATCAAACAAATCATTTATATCCACGTACAACTGATCCAGCATACAAAACTGATTTACCTGTAGGTAGAGTAACGGTAAACAGTCTTAGATTGCAGGTAGGAAAATCTCCTGCTGGAACTGGTGGTTCTTTAGAATTTACTATTACCAATCAAGGTGCAAAATATGTTAATCCTGAGGTTTCAACACCAGAACCAATTTATGAAAATATGCCAGTTGTTGGTATTTCTAGATTGGGTATTGGTAAAACAGAAGAAACTGGTAGAAATTTACTATTAAATCTTAATGTTACTCAAGCAACAACAAATGTTGGAACTGCTAGAAGCATGTTTGAGATTTCAGAATTTGATATTGCTAGATCTGGATATTCATTCGCTGTTGGTGATAAGTTTAAACCAATTGGATTGGTAACTGATAAGAGACTACAGAAACCTATACAAGAATTTGAACTTGAAGTCGTTTCAACATTTAACGATTTCTTCGCTGCTTGGCAATTTGGTGAATTAGATTTCATAGATGATATTTCACCTATGCAAACTGGAACTAGAAAGAGATTCCCACTATTCCGTAATGGTCAATTATTAAGTTTTGAAATTGATGAAGAGTCTTTACTAGGAGAGCAAATTGATCTAAATGCAGTTTTAGTTATATTTGTAAATGGTGTTATGCAGACTCCTAATGTTGCATATCAATTTGAAGGTGGAACTACATTTACCTTTACAGAAGCACCATCAGAGAAAGATAAAGTTGATGTATTCTTCTATAAGGGACAAGATGGAGTTGATGTTGAGATAGTTAATATTAATGAAACTATCAAGATTGGTGATGATATTCGCATCTTTAAGAATCCTGCATTTACAAATACTGTAGATCAGGAGAAGGTTAGAATTATTAAGGATATTCTTGGTTCTGATCTTGTAGAAACAACATTATACCGAGGAAAAGGTATTAATGAGTCTGACTTCAAACCTGTTGATTGGACAAAACAGAAGGAAGATAAGATTATTAAGGGTGAATTAATATCTAAAGCAAGAGAAATTATTGAACCACAGATTTATCCAACAGCAAAAGTTATTGGTGATGTTAGTCTTACCTCAGGAAACTCAGGTATTGGTGGAATATTTGTTGATGATGCAGAAGCATTCTTCTATGAAGATGATACTAACCCTGCACTAGAAACTGCTGATAGGTATAACGTTAATATTACTGCGGTAGACGCATTATTAATGTCACCTTCTAACTCTGTAGCAGCAGCAATTACTGCAACTGTTTCTGCTAAAGGTGATATATCAGGATTCACTATTGTTGAATCTGGTAGTGGATATGTTGGATCTGCAGTTACATTATCAATCGCAGCACCAATTGGAGTTGGTATTGGAACAACAGTTAAGAATGAGTATGCACAAGTTGGAGTTTCTACATTTGCAGAAGCAACTGCTAATATTGTAAATGGTAAAGTTGATTCTATAACAATAGATAATATTGGATTAGGATACACTTACACAAATCCACCACAAGTAATTATCAATAGACCTCGCTATCAGACAGAGGAAATGACCTCATTTGATAATGTTGAAGGATATACTGGAATTATTACTGGAATTTCTACAGCAGAAGGTTCTGGTGGAGCAGGAACTAAAGCACTTAAGTTCTTCTTTACTTCACATAAATCAAATGCTAATAAGTTAGCAGTTGGATATCCTCTTCTAATTAAAGATACTACAATAGGAGATGGAGTTACTTCTGTTGATGGACATGATAATAGCGTAGTTGCTATTGGAACTTACTTCCTAGATAATGTCTACAAAGTTCATACATTCTCACAACTTAGTGACTTTAGAGCAGAAATTACCTGTGATATTTTAAGTTCAACTAATACTACTGGTTTTGCTCAAACTGGTTTCTATGATATAACTAACGTTGGATTGACAACTTCGTTAGGAACTATATCTTGGGGTAGAATATATAATGGAACTAGATCAACATCACCAATTTCAATTGGTGTTACTGGATTAACCGTTGATTCTGGATTATCAACGTTCCCAACAATACAAAGAAGGTATTTTGAAGGTTTAAATTCTGAATTTGGACTAAGAAATACAGGTTCTATCAGAATTGTTAGTGGACTATAAAATTATGTCTATAAATAAAGAAAAAAAGTAGCAACTTAATTTATAATCATGCCAGCAATTGTTACTGATCAGTTTAGAATCTTAAACGCAAGCAATTTTGTCGAATCAGTAGAGTCAGAAAAAAATTCATATTATGTCTTTATTGGATTATCAAATCCAACAGGAACACCATCACCTAGTGTTCAAGTTGGGTATGGAAGATCTAGTGATTGGAATAAAACCAATTCAACACCAAAACCTTTAGATAGTTTTTCTAGTGTTGCTCATGTGGGCGATACTATGATGTTTGGTAAGAGAATTGCTTCTGCTAATATAAGACGAATTGTTAGAAGAATAGATTGGACTGCTGGTAAAAGATATGAAATGTATCGTGATGATTATTCAACTGAAGCTGGTCAACAGAGTCCAATAAATGATTCTAGTAGATTATATGGTGCAAGTTATTATGTAATGAACTCTGAGTTCAAAGTGTATGTTTGTATTTCAAATGGTTCAAGTGGTGATAATCCATCAGGAAATATCTCTCAAGATGAACCAATGTTCACTGATTTAGAACCTTCTAGAGCAGGTACTAGTGGTGATGGTTATATTTGGAAATATCTTTATACTGTTTCACCTGCAGATATACTAAAGTTTGACTCTACAGAATATATTACTGTTCCTAATGATTGGGCAATTAGTACAGACGCTCAAATTAAAGCTGTTAGAGAGAATGGAAATTCTACATTAAATAACAATCAAATCAAGCACATTTATATTGCTAATGCTGGTGGTAAATATGCAGATGGATTGGGGCAAGAAGTTGATATATTAGGTGATGGTACTGGTGGTAAAGCAAGAGTTGATGTAGTAGGTGGTAAAATAACTAATGCTACTGTTAGTTCTGGTGGAAATGGTTATAGTTATGGATTAGTGGATTTAGGTGGATTGCAAGATGCTGCTCACCCATCAAACCAAAGAGCAAAACTAGTCCCTATTATACCTCCTTCTTTAGGTCATGGATATGACATTTATAAGGAATTAGGTACTGATAGAATTTTGGTATATGCTAGATTTGACGATTCTACAAAAGATTTCCCATCTGATACTAAATTTGCACAGGTAGGTATTGTTAAAAACCCAACTAAAGTGGGAACAGCAGTAACTTATAGTGATTCTACATTTTCATCAACATCAGCATTCATTTTTGAATCGCTTAGTGGATCAGTTGAACCAAAGGTTGGTGAGCGTATAACACAAGTATTGACAAATGGGAGAATTGCTCAAGGATATGTTGCTTCATATGATGCTGATACTAAAGTGATGAAGTATTTTAGAGATAGATCTCTAAACTTTACAAAAGCAACAAATGATCAAACTGATTATGCTGGTATATCAACTTCTGGTGCAATTTATTCCTTTGAAGCATCATCAAATGCCATAAAAGGTGATAGTTCCAACTTTTCTGCAGGTATTAATACCTCATTTAGTGGAATAACAACTAATCCAACTGGAACTAAGTTAATTGATTTGGGAGTTAACTTCTCAAATGGGTTATCCAATTCAGAGATAAATAAAGGATCAGGGGAGATTGTTTACTTAGACAATAGACCTTTGATCGCTCGTAATGAGAGACAAAAAGAAGACGTTAAAATCATCCTGGAATTCTAAAGAAAAATGCCACAAAAGACTAACTTAAATATAAGTCCTTATTATGATGATTTTGATAAGGCAGATAACTTTTATAAGGTACTGTTTAAACCTGGATTCCCAGTTCAAGCAAGAGAATTAACTAGTCTTCAATCAATATTGCAGAACCAGTTAGAATCTTTTGGAAGTCATATTTTCAAAGAAGGCTCTATGGTTATACCTGGAGCAGTTACTTATGATAACACATATTTTTCAGTAAAAGTAAATCCAGATCATCTTGGTATTGATGTTACAATATATTTGGATGCGTTAGTAAATAATAATAACGGAAAAGGTACTAAAGTTAGAGGACAAAACTCTCAAATAGTTGGTACTATTAAAAATTATATTTTACCACCAAGTGAAGGTGTTGATGATATTACTCTTTTTGTAAAATATAATGAATCTGGAACAAGTTCAATAAGTGAAATGTTCCCTGGTGAGGAAATTTTAACACTTGAAGAAAATATTACTTATGGAAATACTACATTAAATGCTGGTGAAACCATTTTAACAACGTTAACAGAAGAACCTTCCACTATTGGATCTTCAGTTGGTATTGATCATGGTGTATATTTTATAAGAGGAGCCTTTGTTAATGTTACTAAAGATGTTGTTGTATTAGAACCATATTCAAATAAACCATCATATAGAGTTGGTCTGGAGATATCTGAAACTGTAATTAATGCGAATGATGATGCTTCTCTAAATGATAATGCTAAAGGATTTACTAACTATGCTGCACCAGGTGCAGATAGGTTTAAAATAAGTGTTAAATTAGCGAAAAAAGCACTTTTAGATTTTGAAGATACGAATTTTGTAGAATTAATTCGTGTTACAAATGGTGAAATTAAGAAATTACAAGATACATCAGTATATTCTGAAATTAAGAAGTATTTTGCTAAGAGAACATATGATGAATCTGGTAACTATGCAGTAAATCCATTTAGAGTTAATATTCAAAATTCTTTGAATGATGAAATCTCCTCAAATGGTTTATATGTAGAAGGACAAAAAACCGATGAAGGTAATGATCCTTCAGAGGATACCATGTGTGTTAAGTTGTCTCCAGGTAAGGCATATGTTAGAGGATTTGATGTAACTTTACCAGGTACTACAGTTTTAGATATAGAGAAACCAAGAGATACAAAAACTATAAACACTGCATCCATTCCATTTAGAATGGGTAGTTTGATAAAAATCAATAATGTAGAAGGTACTCCTTGGATTAATATTGGTGGATCTACCGCTAATACTATTGCACTTCACAGTGAAAGAAAGGGTGCTTCTGGTAATCCAACTACAGGTTCTGGTGTTAAAGTTGGTGAAGCTCGTGTTTATGCATTTGCACTTTCTGATGCAGAATACAGTGGAAAGGATTCACAATGGGATCTTCATTTGTATGATATTCAAACATATACAATATTAAAGATTTCCAATCCTGGAACAATTACATCTACAGCTCCACTTTCTAGTCGTGTTAGAGGACTTAGTAGTGGTGCAATAGGATATGTTTCTAATCATAATCCAGCAGAACTTATTTTATCTCAAACAACTGGATCATTTATTCAAGGTGAGACGTTAATATTTAACGAAGAGATAAAAGCAACTAATTGTTCTGTAATCACAGTTACTGCATATACAACAGATGATATTAAATCAGTATTCCAAGATTTTAATGGATTAACTGGTCTTAGCAATACTACTGATTTTAGTGCAGATACTGTTCTATATGATAAAATATTACCCAATTTTTCATTAGTTGATCCATTAACAGTAAGTGGTGCTGCTAATGGTAATAGTGCAACAGCACAATCTCCTAGAAGAAGATTTTCAGGACAAGTTGGAGTAAAAACAGATACTATTGTAGGTTATTCTACAGATTTTGGTCTTCAAACTTATAATAAAGTTACTTCCATATCTGCAGACGGATCAAGCATGGGACTAGCACCTATTACTAATATTGCTGGTGTTAATAGTGGTGAAATTCTTGCAGGATTAACTACATCAAATATATTCAGGATTAAGTATCCAAAGGTTCTTAATCTTGCTAATTCTGGTTTATACAGTAGATTGCCTAAGAGGAATGTTTCTTCTGTTGATTTATCAAATTCAACTCTACTTATTAATCGTCAGGTAGCAGAAAGAGAAACATCTGCAAATGGTACATTATCTTTTAGTACTAATGCTGCGTTAGAAGGAACTACAGGTAGTGGTGCAGCGTTTGTTTCTTCTGGTATAGGTAGTGCTTTCTTTGAACCATTCGATGAAGAAAGATATTCAATTCATTATGAAGATGGAACTACAGAACCTTTAAGTTCAGATCAAGTTTCTATAACAAATAGTGGTAATGATATTTCATTTAGTGGATTATCTGCAAGCACTAAGTGTATTGTAAATGTAACTCTGAAGAAGATTGGATTAAAAACAAGATCAAAAGATTATGTTAGAAGTCATAAATTAGATGTAACAAGACAAGTAGGAGTATCTACTAATAGTGGTCTTACTGCAAGTAAGTATTATGGATTGAGGGTTGAGGATCAGGAAATATCATTAAATGTACCTGATGCTGTTAAGATTCATGCAATATATGAATCAAAGGATAGTAATGCACCTTCTCTCGATAAATTAACATTTATTTCTGGTTTGGGATTGGATACAAATACTGTTGTTGGTGAAAAATTTATAGGTAAGAGTAGTAGGGCAATTGGTCAGGTTGTTAATAGAGTATCTGCAACAGAAATTGAGTATGTTTATTTAAACGATAATACTTTCTCTAAAGGAGAGGCTATTACATTTAAAGAATCTAATATTGAAACCAATTTACAAGGTATAACAAACGGCAATTATACAGATAGGACTTCAAATTATACTTTAGATAAAGGTCATAAGAAGCAATATAGTGATTATTCTAAGATTGTTAGAAAGAGAAATTCTTCTCCACCAACAAATAGATTATTAGTTATCTTTGATTATTACAAAACACAAAGTGCAGAGAGTGCAGATTTATTTACTGCAAATTCTTATAATAAGGATAGATATACTCATGATGTTCCTCATATAGCTTTAGATAGAGGAACTGATATCTTAGACTTTAGACCTAGAGTTAATCCATTTGATCCAGCAACTACAACCGATAAATCACCATTTGAGTTTTCTGCTAGAACATTTGAATCAATATCTAAGTATGTTGTTGCTCCAAATGAGAGTTCTATTCTTGGATATACTTATTACTTACCTAGAATAGACAAATTAGTTATTAATAAATTTGAAGAAGTAAAACTAATTAAAGGTGTTTCAGCAGATAATCCTGCACCACCTACAGAGATTGGTCCATCTATGGAAGTAGCACAGATAACACTTCCACCATTCTTATATGATCCTGTAAAAGGTCCAAAGATTAAGTTATATGATAATAGAAGGTTTACCATGAGGGATATTGGTAAACTTGAAAAGAGAATTGATAACCTTGAGGTTATGACATCTCTTACTGCATTAGAATTGGATACTAAGTCATTACAAGTTACTGATGCTGATGGATTAAGCAGATTTAAAACTGGATTTGTAGTAAATGATTTCAAAGATAGAAACTTTATAAACTTCAATAGAACACAGGGTTCTAGATGTGATGTTAACGTTGCTAATAAAGAACTTATTAGTGCTGTTGATTTCTGGTCATTAAAGGCAGATTTAGCATTCGATCCTTCAATAGATGAGAATATTGTAGATAGAAGTGCAAATTTAAAATTACTTGATGATAATTGCCAAAAAACTGGAGATCTAATTACATTAAAATATGATGAAGTTGCTAGTGAAATTAAGAACCTTCAAGCAACCCAAGTTGAAAATATTAACCCATTCAACGTTATTGTGTTTGCTGGTGCTATTATTTTAGATCCACCATCAGATAACTGGACTAGAACAATTTATATTGATGATTATAGGACAGAATCTACTGGAGCAACTTGGGCAGAGCAAGCAAATACTGTTTCAGATACAACTACAACTGATACTGATGTAGATGTATCAGTAGTTGAAGTTGTACCAGAAGACAGACGAGGACCAGGTTGGTGGGATGGTAATCATATTGATACTACAACTACAACCACAACTACTACAACTCATACAGTAGAAACTTCATTTACTAATACAATTGAACCTCTTAGAGAGTTTGATTATGTTGAAAGTGTTAAGATTAGTGGTGCAACAGATCCATTTATGCGTTCTAGGAACGTTGCATTTAATGGAAATGGATTAAAACCATTTACTAAGCATTATCATTACCTTGATAGTGGAATTCCTGACATATTTCCAAAGGTAACTGAAATTGAAATGTTATCTGGAACATTTTCAGTATATGAAAGTGCTCTAGTCTTTAAAAATGGTAAGCAGATAGCTAAAGTTAGGGTAATGGCTCCCGAACATAAGTATGGAGATGCAAGTCCAATTGTAGTTCCTATGGGAGAACCAAGTGGAATTAATGTAAAGAATGGAAGTGTAGAAACTTTTCAAGTTGATATATTTGATAGAACAAGACCTGCTCCATCTGATGCATATTCATCAACATCAAAATTATTTAATATTGACGCTGATGGGTTAGCAAACCAAGAAGGTTACTTTGGTTATGTAACAGAAGGTTGTGAGATTGTAGGTGAATCTAGTGGTGCAACAGCAACAGTAACAAATGCATCATTAATGTCAGATAATTGGGGTGATATTTTAGGTGCATTCTTCTTTAGAAATGCAAATCAATCACCACAACCACCAGTTTTATTCTATAGTGGAACTAAGACATTTAAGTTGACTGCTACTACTCCAGGAACAGTAACTTTACCAGGAAGTACTGCTCTTGCGAGTGATGCAACAGGAACTTATCATGCAACAGGAACTATTCTAACTCAAGATACAACTACAGTTGGAGTTAGAAATCCACCCGAACCTCCACAAAGACCTAATGAGACTACAACTAGTATAAGCGTTAATAGTACATCAGAGACTGTAAGAGTAGAAGCTACTTATAGGGATCCTCTAGCACAATCCTTTAGGGTTGATGAAACTGGTATGTTCTTAACTTCTGTTGATGTTTACTTTGCAAGTAAAGATCCAGCAGCTAAAGTATTTGTTGAGATTAGAGATGTTGAGTTGGGAACTCCAACCAATTTCCTAGTACAAGATTATGCACAGGTTTCATTAAATCCAGGTGATATTACAACATCTATTGATGCATCTATAGCAACAAATATTAGATTCCCATCACCAGTTTTCTTAGAGGGTGGTAAGGAATATGCAATAGTGTTCTTATCTCCAGCATCTGATCTATATGAGATGTGGGTCTCAACTATGGGTCAGAAGACTGTTAAAACCTCAAATCTACCTGATGTTGAAGCTGCTGTTTGCACTAAGCAATATATTGGTGGTAGTTTGTTCAAATCTCAAAATGGTACAATTTGGACTCCAAGTCAGTATCAAGATTTAACATTCCAGTTATATAAAGCATCATTTGTTCAATCTGGTACAGTTACATTTTATAACAGTCCAGTTGAAGCGGGTAATGAGAATACACAGAAATTACCTGATAACCCAGTAAGAACTTTACCAAGAAAATTAAAGGTTAATGTTACTGGTCTTGCTGCTGCAGACGCTCCTGTTGGTAGAAAGATGAGTACTGGTGCTACAACTGATAGTGAAGATGGAAGTATTACTGGTGTAATTGAAAATGTATTTGGTCCTATTGATACTGGTACACAACCAGAGATAGTTTCTGGTGGTAAAGCATATCAATTTACTAACCAAACTACTACTAATAATGATTTTGTTGCTAATACTATCCCAATTAAATCAATAAGTGGAGATGGTGCTGGTGCAACTGCATCTATTACTATAGATGGTACTACTGGAGCAGTTAAACTTATTGAGAATATAACTGCTGGTAGTAGATTTGCTCTTGGTGATGTTGTTACTATTGATAATAGTAGTTCTTTAGTTTCAAGAGGTGCTGGTGTTAAGTTTGCAATTAAAGCAATTAATTCAACTTTGGATACAATTCATCTAACGGATGTTCAAGGTGAAGTATTCAAGCAAGGTGCATCACTTATTCATTATGGTACTAATAATGATACTAGAACTTCTGCAACAGGTGCTACTGTAAGTTCAGATTCTGAAGTTCTTAGTGATCTTAATACAGGTAATGTTATTGAAGTTATACAGTATAATCATGCACATCACGGTGGAAATAATGCTGTTAAACTTCAAGGAATAGAACCAGATTCTTTAGCAACTCAAATAACTGCAGATTTGGCATTAGGTGGAACATTAGTATCAGTTGCTTCTACTTCACCATTCATTAATTTTGCTGGTATTAGAACAGACAGAGGAGATGCTTTGATAGAAAGTGAAATTGTTTCTTATGTTGTTGGAACTGGACAGTTAACACTCGATAATAGAGGTGTTGGTGATTCTGTTGCAATAGCACATAGCACAGGATCTGCTATTCAACCATATCAGATAAATGGATTCCCATTAGTTGGTATTAATAGTACTATAAATGTTCCTACTAATACTACACTAAGAAGTGAATCAAATATTGATAATTACTTCTTAGAAATTGATAGGGGAACTGGTCCTAGAGGTAATAATGTTGCTGACAATAAAGCACTATTATGCTTTACTAGTGAAAAAGCTGTAGGTGGTAAAGATGTACAAGTTTCACAAAACCATCAATTTAGCACTTTATCTCCACAATTTAATGTGATTACTCCTGGTAAAGGAACTTTTGTTAATACTGCAGTTAGAACTGTTAGTGGAACTAGTGCTGGTGGAAATGAAGTATCATTTATTGATCAAGGATTTGAACCAACTATATTAAATGAAACTACGTTCTTCCCAACACCAAGATTAGTGGCATCTAAAACTAATGAATCACTTAGATTAAGTACATTACCTAAGAATAAATCATTAGCATTAAAAGTTGATATGACATCAACCGATAAGAACTTATCTCCAGTATTGGATTCTAAGTATGCTACTTTTGTTTTAGGTAGAAGTAAGATTAATGCTCCTGTATTGGATTATGCTACCGATACAAGAAGTAAAACATTAGAAGAAGATCAACATGGATCTATATTTGTATCTAAGAGAGTTAATTTGAAACAACCTGCTACATCAATTAGAGTATTTGTTGCTGCTAATGTTCAACCAGAAGCAGACTTTAGGGTATTCTATAGACTATTCAGTGCTGATTCTAGTGAAGTTTCACAAACATACAGAGCCTTCCCTGGTTATAAGAATTTGATTGATACTGATGGTGATGGTTTTGGTGATGATATTATTGATCTAGGTTTAAATGATGGTAGAGCAGATGCTCAAGTGAAGAAAAATGGACAAAATGATTTCTCAGAATATCAGTTTACCATAAATGATTTGGAACAGTTTGATGGATTTACAATTAAGATTGTGATGTCATCCACAAACGAATGTGCTCCAGTTAGATTAAAAGACTTTAGAGCAATTGCATTAGCGTAATGAGAACTTTTCAAGAATTTCTACAACTATGTGAAGGTGGTCTAGCAAGACAATTGAGTAATGCTAGAACTAAAGATACTGGTCACATTTCTGCTGATCGTGGTGATGATGAGGATGAAAATCGTAGAAAGAGAAGAAGACTTGAAGGTAAGTTAGAGAAAAAAGGTATCGGTTATCGTAAGACAACTGGTAGATATCAATATGATGATGGAGTTGAGGGTAAAGAAGTATCTTACTCTGTTACTAAACCTAAAAATATGTCAAGACGTAAGTTTGGCAAAACTATAAGACAATTTGGTCGTGAAGAAGGACAGGAATCTGTAATTACTAAGAAACCAGGTAAAAAGGCAACTCTGCATTATACAGATAAGAGTAAGAAGAAATCTGAAGGATTGGGAAAGGAAAAACCAGGTCCACATCCACAAAAGTATGGAGAAACTGGCGAGAAACGTCAGAGAGGGGATAAGTTGAAGGATAAGAAGGATGATAGGAGTATGCATTACGCATGAAGACCTTTAAACAATTTTTAGAAGAAGCATCTAATGTTATTCAGAGCATTAGAAAAAGTGGATGGTATTTGGAGAAAGGTGGATATAAAGATAAAGATAAACCATCTAATATGATGAATTACGGATGGCAAATTTTGAAAGCAAAACGTTCTAAAGATGATAAGATAAATGGTCAATATAAGGATATTAACAATCCAGTAAAACCAAAAGATCCACCTCTTGATCCTTACGCAATACCAGTTAAAAAAGCATGATACCAGTTGAAGGGCATAAAAACCTGTTTCGTGATCCAGAAACAGGTGCGATTTTAAATTACGATACCAATTCATATTCTCAACATATTTCTAAAAGAAATAAAAAACTTGATGAGAAAGCAGAACTAGATGAGATGAAAAAGGATATTGATGAGATTAAATCTTTACTTAAAGAGTTAGCTAATCGTAAACATAAATAATAGATAGATTCTTGAATTGCTTACATAAATGGCAGACATAAAGGTCAGAGTCGGGCAAAAAAATGCCGTCAAGGTAATATCATCTCTTGCTGGAGCCCAAGGACTGTCCTTAGCTGAACTCAGCGATGTAAATGCTGCGAACCT
>VTLG01004111.1_pt1 | contig 37178 bp, 42 predicted proteins | sample 4694571 | NCBI WGS metagenome assembly VTLG01 (sample SAMN12604809, study PRJNA352737) | marine metagenome | biome: ENVO:00000447; feature: ENVO:00000209|ENVO:00000569|ENVO:01000036; material: ENVO:00002151; isolation source: viral sequences binned using virsorter ...
GGCCTTCGATTTATCGTACTGTAGATACATCAGAGTCCGTTTATCAACGCGACCAGAACGACCAGAACCCGCAATGAAGAAACCAATGAGGTTCATACCTTCGACTCGATCTTTAAGAATTTTGAGCAGATCATCAGTCATATTATTCACAGAAATTTCATATGTCTTTAATGTCTTAGGATCACTTACCGTCAACTTCGTATTCTTGTAACCAAAAGACTCAATCCGTTTTTCATGTTCGCCGGTGTCAGTGTTCAACCGATATTCATATGTTCCTTCAAGTCGATTAGAAGCACCATCGGTTAAGAAAATCGTGTTAACTTTCTGTACACCAGTATCTTTCTTGAACTTGGGAATAATTTCCATCATGGAAATAATTGCATCATTAAGAGGCGTTCCACCCAAATTTAAAATGCCGGGCGTACTGACAGTATCCCAACTGCGAGTGTAACCCCAATAATTTGCTACCATCCACAGGATTTCCATCATTTCAATTTCTTCATTTCCAGACATTTTACTGGAGAAAATTTCTAGAAGTTTGAAATTTTTGATTACAAAATCACCTGCTTTGAAATTAGCTTCCATCCGATCATGCCAATTCATTTCGGGGAGTTCAAGTTTAGGGTCTTCGAACATCGCCCGAGAGTCACTAAACGCAAACACTTCAAAAGGAATCTGTGTCCGGCGGCAGAACCAAATTAGGTTATACAACTGAGTCAAGGTTCCTTTAAGGTTCTCACACATGGAACCAGACCAATCAACAACCATGACCATACCGTGGTTAGTTGCGCCAGGCAGGGTAGTCACTTTCTTGAAAAGGTCTTCATTGTACTTGTAAGTGTGCAACCGTCCCATATCGAGCGAACCCGTTTTAGAAACAGCAGCCCGTGCATACTGGTCAGCAGATTTCTTCATTTCGAATTCTTTGACCATGTAGGCAACAGTCTTCTTCGACTCGTCTTTTAAATCAGCAACCTCTGATTTCTTTTCTGAAACCCAGCTGTTAGAAGCTTCGTTATAGTGAGAACCCGCAATTTCCAAAATCTTATTATAAGGAATAATTACGTCTTCATCGATAGCTGGGATTCGAGCATAAGACCGATCTTCAGCATTTTCATCAATCAATTTTTCGATTGCTTTATTGGTATCGGTATCCGTTTTTGCCTTGGGAACACCACCCTTACCAGTGGACTCTACGCCACCTTCAGTAGTATCGGCATCGGACTTGGTATCGGTGTCACCATCATCGGTATCGTCACCAGTATCAGCATCAGCATCAGCATTTCCATCTTTTTTCTCCTTAGTATTAAGGTCACTCATTTCTTCAAGTTTTTTAGCAACTGCATCAACATCACCACTATCCATGGCGTCATTGAGTTCTTTTGCTAAATCATCTTTTGATTTTTCTTCACCGGCATCAGCATCTTCGTTACCAGCAGAATTATTACCCTCATCAGAAGGTGTGCCCATACCAGAACTATCGAGCGGCATAGCGTTTTCATCGATATCTTCTTCGGGCGAATTCTCTGCCATCCAAGCATAGAGCTCTTCTGCAAGATCAAGAACGTCATCAGGAGTCTTGGTATTTGCAACCCGCTTGACCCAAGGCATCTCTTCAGTAGTAAACTCAACTTTCTGTTTCTTGAAAAACAGATTAATCCGATCAATCAAGTTCAGTTTGGCAACATCTTTATCACCAATACCAAAGAAATCCTTGCCGGTCAGATCATTATAACCGCGATTGAAAACCGCGACAGAGCCAGGATACTTGTCCTGTACCATCCGTTCAATCCGAGCGTCTTCAATGATATTCACAAAAGAGTGATTAATCTTACGAACCTGTGCCTTCTCAAGCATATCAAGAGGCGTCCAGAGTGCGTGAGCAATCTCATGGCAAACCATCAGGTCATAGATATCTTTGGTCATCTCCTCATCTTTCCAGATGGGTAGACCTAACTCGCGTGATTTAGGATTAAAATACGCCGTGTCCATTTTCTTATGAACGACGAAAATATCCTCTTCAGCGAGGAGTTTTGCGAGTGTTGATTTATTTTTGATCATGTTTATATGCTACCATATATAGGTGGATTTGTCAAGAATAAAAAGAGCGGATCAGCGACATTTCTGGCGATCAACGCTGAGTTGGTTTCCCTCCAAGGAACCGAACCTCGATTTCCTGATTCAGAGTCAGGCGTCCTACCATTAGACGAGAGGGAATTAATTTCGATCATGTTTATATGCTATCAGGCGCAAGGCCGTTTGTCAATAGCTGATTTGGTCGATTCCCAATTTTATGTCGCTTTTTTTAAAAGTGTTGCAAATATGTCACACTACTGCTAAGTCATTGAAATCATTGACTTTTTACTATCACGCCAGCGGGGGTGCTGTCAAGAAAAAAATGAGCCTAAATTTAATTTTTATTGGGGGTGTGACATTTATGCAACAACTATCAGCAAGTGTCAGTTTTTGCCAAAATCCCAAAAAAATCCAATATATAGCGAGCTAAGCTACTGATAGCATTGATTTCTTTTTCATCTTGGCCGCTCTACGTTTGGCCATATTCAGTTTCAAACTACTCACTTTTTGAGTAAAATTCGTCCCTTCCATGTGATCATATTCATGTTGAAAAATTCTCGCTTCAAGGCCGTGCATTTCCACTTGTATCAATTTATTGTCCACATCGTAATAAACGCAACGAAATCCCTCTGGTCGCCTAATTTTCAACCAAACACCTGGCCAGGTGAGGCAGCCCTCATCCATAATAATGGTTTCATCGCTATAGTCTGTGATAATGGGATCAAAACAAGCAATAACGTCTTTTTTCTTAACATCCCCATACATTACAAAAACGCGCTCATTAATACCAATCTGATTCGCAGACAAACCGATTCCCTGATAATGCGCCATCGCATTATTCAACTTACGAAATAGAGCCTTACGATCTAAGTCTGGCGAACAATTAACTAAAGGTTTCTTTAAAATTGGGTCCGTTACAGGAACCAATGGTTCAACCTGTAGTTGGATTGCGTTTTTCAAAATTTTGATTTTCTCAGCTTCAGCTTTATTTTCTTGCCGAATTGCAGTATTATCTACCATAAAATTTAGTCTCCGTTATTTCACTTCCAAAAAGATACCATGAACAATTGTCCTTACCTGTCATGTTACCAAACCACTTAATTCGCCCAACACTGACAATTTTAGAACATCGTTTCATATAATCAGCAGATTGTTTAGTATACGCCCAATCTGAATCAAACAACAACCATGTTGGCCTAAGCAAAGAAAAATGATCAATCATAGGATGAAGCATAGACCTATCCCAAGGGGGGTTTGTAATTATATATTCAGCTTGCAGAACGTGAAAATCTCCAATTTCTGTAAAATCATTTTTGGCAATTCCATCAAGTTGTGGTTCTATATCACTAGCCCACATACATTCGCCACCGAAATATTCAAGATGTCGGCATAATTGTCCATCTCCCGCACAAGGTTCAGAGAATTTAAACTGGGCCGGTAAATGTTTGATAAGGGGTTCTACCGCCGCAAATGGTGTAGGATAGAAGTCCCTTGGTTTTCTTTCAAAGTCGCTGCGTTTTCCCATAAGGATTTTTTCCAATATCATAATACCTCGTTAAAACATTTATTTTATCTTCTGCGTGGGCAATCAACTCAATTTGACTATCCACGGCAGCTGCCAAATCTGGATGTTCACCAATCCCAACAGGGTTTTCCATATAAACCTTTATATTGGATTTTGCTTTGGCAATCTCTGCCTCATATTGTAACATTAATGCGTCTAACATATCTTTCTCCATTATTAAACCATATGACTGAAGTTTTTAACCTTCTCAAATTTAATTGTACTCCTAAACTTATCTGCGAGTGCATCCTGTTTGTGACTGATCACAAAGACATTCTCATCACCTAATGTATTGAGAATCTTTAGAAATTCATCTGTCCCTGTACCATCCAACGAGCTATCGAATATCTCATCTAGAACTAACAAATTGGTATTGGTACTATTTTTCATCTTGGCCACAGCTCTCCATGTAAACAGAAGTGCAAGGTCAATACGCATCTTCTCACCTTCACTGAATGATGCATAAGTAAACTCATCACGATATCGTGATTTAATGGTTTCGTTGAAATTCTCATCCAAAGTAAAGTTTACATAAAACTCCATCGATGTTAGGTATGTATTAATCAGTTTGTTCATAACGGGAAGATATTGTTTAATAATCTTAGTTTTAATCCCTGTATCTTGTAACATATTTCTTGCAGCTTCTGCGTAGGTTTGATCCTCACGCAACTTAGACTTCTGGGTATCCAACCCTGCCAATTCTTTTTTCAATCCTTCTAGTTTCTCATGGTCATTCTTATTAACTTCACCATTTTCTAATTGATCAATCTCTGTCTGCAAAGTAGCATTAAATTTCTCAAGTTGAACAAGTGAGCTGTTTTCTTTTGCAATATGAACCTCATTTTCTCTAATTCTATTAGCAATATCTTTTATGTCTTTTTGTCTAACCGAAAGTTTAGATAGTTCATCTTTAAGTTCTTCCATACCCGAAACCAATTTTTCAGACTTTTTACTTTCAGTGTCAATCATATCTTTCTTGAATACTTCATCGATGTGCTGTTGACAGGTTGGACAATCTTCATTTTTTTCAAAAAAACCAATAAGTCTAGTATGAGCTCTATGTTTCTCTTTTAGTTGCGACTGAATATCCTTGAGTTTTAAATGTTTATCATTTACAGTATCGCCATCTGTAATTTGACGAAGAAGTTCATTATTATTTTCTGTATGAAATTTAATATCTAATTTCATCTTGAAAACTTCTTCCTCATTACAACTAATAAGAATAGTTTTTTCATTTATAAGTTTCTCTTTATGCATAAACATATCATTAATATATTTACGTTGTAGATCAATTTTCTCCTCAGTTAAATTATAACTGTAATCTATTTCTCGTATATCTTCAGATATCGTTTTCAGCTGTTGTTTAAGAAGAATATTCATCAAAGAAAAAATCTGAATATCTAGAATCTCTTCAACAACCTCGCGGCGTTGTCTTGCCTTTAACTGCATGAAAGGAATAAATGTGGAAGAACCTAAAATAACAACCTGAGTAAAACTTCTATAGTTTAATTTGAGAATTTGTTGTTCAAGATACTTCTGATAATCTCTTGCATTTGCATCTTGATTATACATATTGCCGTTGATGTAAATTTCGAAAACATTGGGTTTAATACCACGAATTACTTTAATTTTCTTTGGCCCGATTCTAAACTCAACCTCTACTAAAGCGGCACCACTATTAACAGAATTTAACAATTGTCCCTTATTAATATTACGAAATGGTTTACCAAATAACCCAAAACACAGCGCATCAAGGATAGTAGACTTACCCGCTCCATTCTCTCCAATAATTAATGTGGTTGAATTTCTGTCTAACTGTATCTCTGTAAAGTTATTACCAGTTGACAGGAAGTTCTTCCACCTCACAGTCTCAAAATGAATCATATTTCTAAATCTTGTGCCTCAGTATAAAGTGACCGCATCGTATTTTTCAATCGGTCCTTTTTCAAAGTAATATCCAGTTGATCAATATACTTCTCTAGTAACGTCATTGTGTCTTCTGTATTCTCCACAATATCATCAGATACATTCTCTGCATCCAACTCAGAGAAGTCCTCAATAATCTTGACTTCATGTGCGTCAGCCTGCAACAACCTATCTGTAAACTTGTCAAATTGATACAAGTCTTTCTTGTTTACTACAATCAATTTAACATACTTGTCCTTATACTTAGACACATCCTCATTAGTATAATCCTTATCAGTATCATCATAAAAAATCTTTTCAAAAATTGTGTAGGGATTTACAATACGTTCTAACTCTCGCTTTTCTGTATCGAAAATATGAAAACCTTTTGGATCATTATAATCATTCCAATAAATCTCATATGGTGTACCTAGATAATATATCTGCCCATCATCTGATTTATGATGAAAATGACCACTGAAACACAGATCAAACCTACGGAACAATTCTTTATCATAAGACCCCTCAGCCTGATGGCCTTTATACATTTCAAAACCATTTACTTCTAAATGGCCCATTAAAATCTGTGCTGGTGAGTTGGATAAAGCCTCCATTGAATCATTCCAATTATTGGTATTGATCCAAGGCATAAATTGAATAAGACACCCATCAAAATCCACAACCTGTGGGCCTGTGTAAATATTAAATCTATCCGAACCCACTAATTCTTCCATCGAATTAATTTCATTAGTGTTCTTGTAATAAGTATCATGATTACCAATAATGATATGTAAATCAATTCCCATCTCTTGAAAACGAGCAATAAATCTCTTACGAAAATCTGATGCAATCCTAAAGCTAATAAACTTACGTCGATCAACTACATCACCCATATGAACACAAGTAGTAATACCTTGTTCTTTTAGAGTGGGAAAAAATACATTTTCATAAAATTTATAGAAATAGTCATTAATGTTTTGATTATCATTTCTGGCACCGAAATGAGTGTCAGTTATAATAGCAATTTTCAATTTAAAAACGACCCCCTAAAGAACTATTTTCATCCTCCATGAAATTTTCTAACCCCTTTTTAGTTTTTTTTTCAGACTTCTTAGGCTTATAAACATCTTCTTTTGGAAGATTTTCCATAGCAAAAGTATTGTCAATATTATATGTTGCTGAATCGCCCGGCATAACATCATAGGATTGGTAATTACTTCCTTCTATGATTTTGTTTTTAACGTGCGTTTGTTTTTTCTCTTTTTGAATTCGTCTGATAAACGCATAGTAGATGATTTGTGTGAAGTACGCGAAAGGATTCGATGACTTCTCTGGATTGAAGTTTGAAGCATATTGTAGGCAGTTTTCGATACCATCTGAAATCATATCATCCTTGTATGTGTAGTTAATAAAATTTGGTCGATAAGAAAGGTGAGTTGCAATCTTTAAAAAACACTCCCCTATATAATTGGTTACTGGTGGAATTTGTTCATCAGCTTCCTCTGCTATCTTACACTTATCTTTCCACTCAGTCATCGCCTTTAGAAAAACTTTGTTATCGACATAGTGTTCACCTTTAGCTTTCGCCATAATTACTCTCCTTACTTAGCGTGCTTACTATTTACTCACTATACTATACCAGTTAAAGAAAGTCAAGGAACATTAAAATATTAAAGACCCTTGACTCTAAGTAAAATTTGGTATATATTTAGCTTGTGTTTAGTGAATAGAACTACTTTCGGTTTCCAATTCCTCTAAAAGTTCTTCATAAACTTCCTCTTCATCAATTTTCGTAACAGCTATTTCTTCACCCCCCTCTTCTAACTTATTCAACACACCTTCATAATACACACTTAATCCGGGCGATGCGGGCAACATAATAATAACATGTTTCGGATTAATCTCAAAGCTTTTTTGTTCAGTAAAAGGTTGAACCCAACGCGATAGCATTAATGATTCGGTCATCCCAGACATAGTAATACTGGGCCGCACATGCATTAGTAATGGTCTTGAAATCTCATAGTTACCACCGCCATTTCGTGCAAGTTCGCAAATGATGTTTTCACCACTAATGAGTTTTAAGACTTTATATGTATCTGTCTTCATTGTAGTTTACCTCAACTTTATCTTGCTGATTTCATAGTCAAATTGTTCCTCATTATAGATATTTATGCGTTCTTGAAAGTGATTAAGCGTAAAATTGGGTCTAGATTTAAAAGTAAGGTCATCTGCTATATCAAAGATTAAAACGGAATCTTTATTACTCCCCTGACGCAAACCTCTTCCGATTGACTGTAACACTCGTATTCTAGACTTAGACGGGCTCCCGAGCACGATGTTATGAATATTACGAATATTAATGCCGGTACTGAAAGTACCATACGAAGCGATGGTAATAGAATCCTTTTCATCTTCAACAATTGATCGTATATCTTCCCTCTCAGCGGTAGCTGTTTTACCATAAATGAAAAATACTTTTCGCATTTTTTCATGAAAGAAACCAACATCTTGAGACTTCTTAACTGCTTCGTATAATGGTTTACCATGTTTTTCAACTAATTGATACAGGCATAACGTGTTACCTGATAAATGCATAAGTAATCCAGCAATAAATTCGTTTCTAAGTTCATTTTCTCCAAGGTATTGTAATTCCTCAGCATATGTCATTTTTTCTCTTATATTTCCATGCTTTAAAATAACGCATTTAATTTTAAGATTAGAAAGTGATTTCTTGTCTATTAACTCCTTTGTAGTCGTTACTTTTTCTACAGGACCAAATAACCCCTCTAATACAAGTTGGTGCGTCTGTGTGCCGTCTAGCGTCCCTGTAAGACCAAATCTATACTGACATTGATGTAACTTAGTCATAATGCCAGTTAAAGATTTAGCCTTAAATGTATGCGCTTCATCACCAATCACACAACCAAACTGTTCAAAATATTTCTTAGGCAATTTATAAACAGATTGCCATGTAGAAATTACTACGTCTTTCACTACCTTACTTGAATGTCCTTGATACACCTTTTGGCAGTATGTACCAGAACTCCAACCATAATCTTCAAAGTCCGAATACATCTGTTCCACAAGTGAAGTAGTTGGAACGAGTATTAAAGTCTTTAATCCCATTAAGTGATAATAACGAATCAACGAGTATATTATTAATGATTTACCCGAAGCAGTAGGAGAAACGATAAGAGCACGATCTCTGGAAATACCATGATGTACGGCGTCAATTTGGTAGTCACGGATTTTAAGGGATTTCCCCTTGGATTTAGGTTTGAGGCTTCTGATGAAACTTCTAACATCCTCACGAACAACATTCCGCTCATTTTCAACTCCTTCTTCTAATATATAGTCAATTCCATTATTTTGACAAAAGTTTTTGATGTGTTCAAGAAGTCCAACGTATATCTCACCTGTGCCTGGAGAGAAAAGTCGTATCTTCCCATCCCACATTCTATTACGATACATGGGCATAAATTTGAAGCCAGGAACCTCAAAAGTGAAGTACTCAGCTAATTCTTTTCTAGTAGAATCTGTTATATCATCTAAAATTAAATAAACTTCGTTTTTCTTAGATATACGCATTTTGTAGAGTGCCCTTTTCTCCATAATAACCTCTTACCAAAATATTCCAAGAAATACTTATACGATCTTCTTCTGTAGGTGGAACCCAATGTTGTAACCAAGATGGAAAAATATATCCCATACCTGTAACAGCATCAAATTGCACCATTGTAGCATTTTCCCAAGTTGGTTCATTTCTTGGTCGTAAGATATTTGCTTGTGGTCTTGGATCAAAAAATTGTATTGGTGCCGCTCCATTTTCTCCTTTTAAATAATATACACCTGACAAAAAATTATTCGAATGTGTATGTGGAGGATGAGCATCGCCGGGAAATAAATGGTTAGCCCACATCCCTGTAATTTCTAATTTCTCATATTCATATTTTAAATCTGCCATATACATTTTTGTATTTTGTAAGATGATATCCCGAAGATCAGCATAATAAGATATTGTGTGTAAATCATCTTCAGTATGATACCTATGATTTTTTTTACTCCACTTAATATGTGCTTTCATATTCTTTAGTTCCATATTATCTGGATAATGAACAAATTGGGCAATAGTAGTAGGAAAACATCTATGTATTTTTACATCAGCCATGTCACTATACTCCATCTCATTCCTTTTGTTACCGCCTTTGCCTCATGGGGAAACATAAAATTTGAGGGAAAAATAATACCTGACCCTTGTTCTGGTTCAAACATTTTCCCTGCTACATAAAATTCTCCACCCTCATAATCATCGTTTAGATAAAGAAGAGCAGAAACTTGTGGATACCCATATTGTTGGCCATGACTATGGTGTATGTTGTCTACATGACTAGACATAAACCCACCAACAGAATATCGATTTATACGAAAGTCTGTGGTATGTTGAACACTGAATAGAGAAAATTTATCCGAATACTTTTTAATAACTCGTTCAAAGCTTTCCTTGATATCTACATAGTATGCATTATCTTTACCTATCCAACATTCATCCATTTGTACACGCTCATTACTGTTAGTAGTCTTACCTTTGTGATTTGCATATGTCGATGGTTTAAAGTTATATTCATAATCCATTATAGACTTACATAATGCATCTGGTACAACATTTTTGTAATAACCAACATGTTCCTTAACATCCATAATAAGGACTCCATTCTGGCCACAAGTCAAGTAGATTTGTTCCCCTATGTTTATCCCTTGCTTGTATATCTCGCATCATTGATTTGTGTTTTTTCTCATCAAAAGGCATGTTCTCTAGATAACTTATCAGTTTCATATAATCCCTAATATATCTAGAATTTTGGTAATGATCAACTGGATTTTCATAATAATTTTGAATATACTGACCTCGTAATTCCAAAGGAATAGCTGAGACGGTATATTTTTCCCATTGCCCGTGAACCAAACTTCCTGTAGCAAAAGGATGAAATTTGTCTGGATACTCCTCTATTAGTTCTTCACAGTTTTTAGCAATTTCCCATAAGTAACCGGCACTCAAACTGTTTACTGTAGTCACAAAAATTAATGACACATTATCCATCTCTAAAAATTTATGTACATTGTTTATAATAGAACCCCAATTTGAGGGATATCTTATATAACTGTTTCTGTCGGCCCAACCTTCAATTGACACATTTATAATTGTTTCTTTAAATTCTGGAATATAATCAAAAATATTTTTACCATTAAATTTTGGAGTTAAAGTTGCATTAGTTGTAATGCGTAAATCCATTTTATGTGTATCAAAATTAGTAACTGCTGTCTCTAACAAATCATAGTTGTATTTGATAGCTAGTGTCTCTCCACCTGTAAGTTTAAGTTCTACTAGGTTATCTAATATATTATCTTGTATTTCTTGTATGTCTTTAGCTGCTATATCGTCGTTTTTATACAGTGACCTGTTTCCAAGATAAGGGCGAAGAGGAATACCGATATCTTGATTTTCTTTAGCAAAACTAGAAGAATTTCCAGAACCACACATATGACAACGTAAGTTACAATAGTTGGTTGGAGCTAACCATTCCATTGTTTTAATGAATGGTTTTTCCATATCAGTTTCTAAATATGATTCAAGTTCTTCCTTTATTTCTGGTTTTCGATATTCTATGTAACCTAAGTAAGTTTTTCGATGGCTGTCATTTCCATGTTTTTCTTGTTCTATACAAGTTTGACAATTAAGAGCAACTTCTGGGCCTGGTGTTGTTAACATTTCCTTACGAAAAGTTTTTAGTTTATCTCCGTTAAGATATTCATTTATAGAAGTTTTTGGCCAACCAGAAGTTTCCTTAATAATACAACAAGGTCTAATTTGACCAAAAATACCTTTGTGTATGTTTATAAACGGTTGTGGACAGAACCATTCATATTCTTCTATTTTTTTCGGAGAACCCATTTAGATCATACCGGCTTCGAACTTTTTCCAATCAGTTGCATTGCGAATATCCCAACCACGATTATCGATAGACTTGATCACACCTTTACAGTAATCAACGCATGATTCATAGTAACCAATTTTATTTTGGAGTCGTAGAATGTCATCGTCTGATTGAATATACATCTGAAGGTCTGTCTTCATAACCCGAATATCAAACGGTTTTGCAGCATACACCTTCGCATCTGCTTTACCACCATAGTACTCCCACTTTTCGCGGTACAGCTGTTGATGGTCAGTTTTTGTTTTAATGAGTAGAAGTTCAAAGTCAGCTTTAAAGTCCAACCACTTTTGTTTGATCAATTGATTTTTATAAGATTCCTGATCAATATGTTCTTGATCAGTTATAGGAAGGTCTTCTCTTGCAGTCTCTTTTAATATATCTAAATTCATTGTTACCTCATAATAAAAAATTGAGCAGTTTGGTTTCTCTCTTTGTTATATTGACCCTGATGAGGCTCGCCGAGTAGTCATCAGAATTTAAGTCTAAGATTTGATAAATTTTGTTAAAGCTTACCAAATCTGCTCTTTCTTATTTAGACACTTTCAAATTTATAGATTTGATATTGGAATGTTGCATCAACAGTTATATATTCCACATCTGTTGCACCTTGAGTGTATGTCAAATCACCTAATGATGTTGGAAATACATTTTGAAAATTAACATTCAGAATTGGATTATTCTTGTTTGAGAGTATCATAAGAAATGCATCTGAGTACATAGCTTTATCAGGTGTTGCATTACCAACTTTGTCAATTGAAACAGTTCCGCCGCCGGCCGGCGTATTTGATGTTACATCTCTAAATGTTCTAAATTCTTCTCTACTTGAAGGAAAACCATAACCTGTCATCCAATTGTGTAATGACTGATAATTTTCTAGATACTCATCAACAATAAATGTAATTGTAAGGTCACTATATGTAAGTGTTTCACCCATAATAGGAATAGGTTTAAATGATGTAACATAATCTATTGGTGTAGCTGATATCCCAGGCAAGTTTGCATTAATGGTAAAAAATTCAACATCTGGAAGTTGTTTAATACCAAAACGAAACTGAGTCGGACTTGCATAGTCTAACTGATCTGGTTGTCTTGCGAGTGGTGATGATGCTGTTGCCATATTACTATTTAGGATATTTTAAGAAAGGGACCGGCCGAAGCGTATTGTTTTTTTGCACCAGAATATAGTGTGGATAAAAATTCGTTCAGTTTATTTTTTTTCTCTGCTTCTGCAAAAATTTCAACCCAACGAAAACACTGTAATTTTGCAGATAGTTGTGATGCAGTCCTATTGTTTTCTTTTTCCAACTCTATAGCTTCTGTTAGTGTTAACTCCCAATCACTATCTCCAAAGTCTACAGAATTACCATCAATTCTTATCTTCTCTAAAACTTTCTTTTCATCAACATATTTTTTAATATCTTTTGCTTTCCACTGACCAACCCGAACAATTTCAGTTCCCATTCGTCGGCGCATCTGACCCATACTTTGCAAGAAAGGGTCTATTGCTTCTCTTGAAGAAACCTTCCCTAGTTTTGCAGCTGCACCTTGACCTGTCATATCCATCTGGGTTGATTCACGAACACCGCCAGAAAACGCACGAATCTGTATATTTACTTCTGCACCACCAGCATTTATTTTCATTGCCATTTCACCAGTTTCAAACTCTCCATTAGATGCTAAATCTAGATTTAAACGTATGCTATCTTTAATTATTCCAATGTCTTTCATAGTTCTTAACTTGGTAACATTAGTTTCTTCCAAACTAACCGACCTACCCAACTTCTTCAAAGATATTCCTATCAAGTCACGGGTCAAAAATTTTTCTCGCATATATTCATTGAGCATATCTAACTTTACTTTTTTATCTGCCCTATTATTACCAATCTTTGTAAGGTCTATCTTAATTTGTCTTTCCTTATTACTTTTAACAATATAGATATCAGCAGGATTCCACGAATCTTTGGTTGCAACTCCACATTTTGTTATTGCAATATTTTCAAGAAATGGCATAATACCATCATCTCTTGAATAAAGATATCCCCGTTGACCCCTTAACCATTTTTTCAATGCAGTTGCTTGCATATTAAAAGTTTCATGCCATGCATCATCATAGTTTGCATATATTTTTTCAATATCAGCTGCAGCAGGCATTTTGTTCTTTTCAATAAAATGTTCGCATACAAATCGAGTTGCATTTTCTTGTAATGCAGTTTCAGCAGCATTAATTGTGGAACCGCCTGTGCCAGAACCATTTCCAAATGTAATATTTAATGATTGAATACTGAAAAATTTAGTCATATCGCGTTTTAACTGAGCGATACCAATTTTCTTCTCAATAACGCGAGGAATTTTAATATTTTTAAAATCAGAAGTTGGGTCTAGAACTATAGTTTCACCAAAATTTTTATTAATATATTCAAAAACAAAAACTGCGCTTTTTGAATGGGTTTTCCTTTTCGCAATTATTTCTTGTCTATTTTTTGGTCGAAAGTTGTAGGCCATTTAAATTACCCTGTTAACTAAATCATTATAATTTTCAGTAGAAGTTAACATCCCCCAACTTTTGATCCAATTAGCAGTTCTCTCTAATTCATCTTCTGGAATTGGAGCGGGTTCTACTATCACGATTCTGCTCTCTCGTAAATCAGAAACTTTTAGAGTAGCAATCTCAGGGTCTTTTTCTTTATGATAATCAATAAAATATTGCAGATATTTTTTCTTATTCGCATTAATACGTTTTACTGCCTCGCATACCGCACGATTAAATTTAGCATAGGTTTCTGTATCAACCTTATCGGATGCAACTTCTGTCCCATGATAGAAAGCACTTGCAACTACTCTGCATCCATTTTTTTCTGCAAGTGTTAGATATGGCTCTGTCAGTGTTGTTGCTTCTACCATTCCAGACATCATTGCATCATAACGATGGCGTGATCCATTCGGTGCGCTGCAAACATTTATTTGATCTCTTTCTAGAAACCCTTCTAGCATGTGTAGTGCGAGATAGTGCGTACCAAAATAAAATGGAACACCTACCAGTTTACCAGCTAACTGTTGGGGAGTATATACTTCGGATTCTGGTCTTACTACAAGTCCGGCAAATGATACAATTGATCGTCGGCCTATCTGTCTACCACTCTCTACTTCAGAATCTTGAACACGACAATAGTTACCCCACTCGCAAGCATTGTACATATCTGCTTGACCTTGTTCAAACAATTTACCATGACTAGAGTGTGGGTCTACTTCATTGGGGTCTGTAATATCTATTGCAGTAGGTTTTATAATTTCTACATTATTTTCTGTAGGATCACGATCTACCCACTTGATATCTAGACCCTCTAATGCGAATAGTCCTTCCTCATAAGCTACCAGTTCGGCTAAGCCCTGAAACGGAGCAGTAGTTTCTAAATTTAATGTTTTCATATATTTATTTATATGATAGAAGTAATGCCATCCTCATATATAATCCATTTTTCATTTGATCGAAATACTTAGCTCTTGGGTCATTATCGAACCATCTTGGTATTTCTTCATTTCTAGGAAATGGATGCATTACAATACAATTGTCGGGCATTTCTTTTATATGTTCCTTTGTCAGTTGGTATGAACCTGTGCTACCTCTTTCTTTTTGTACTCTAGTCAAATAATAAACATCTGATTTTGGTAATTTATCAATATCATATGTTTTACAATAATTTATCACACACTTCTTTTCTAAAGCTTTTGAAAGAGAATGAACAGTTCTACCATTAACTATATCACCTACAAACGTGATTGTCAAGTTCCTTATCCTATTAAAATGTTCATAAATGGTATATAAATCGAGTAGAGTTTGTGTAGGATGTTCACCCTTTCCATCACCAGCATTTATTATAGGGACTTCACTAACTTCTGCAGCTAGTTTTGCATCACCCTCATTTTGTGATCTCAACACAATTATATCACTATAACAACCCATAGTGCGAATTGTATCTTGTAGATTTTCCCCCTTGGAAACACTACTGTAGTTAATCTCGTTGATAGATAAAACTTCACCGCCAAGTTTTAACATGGCGGCGTGAAAGGAAGAACTGGTGCGAGTAGATGGTTCGTAGAATAGGTTGGTAAGAATTTTACTATTAAGAGAATATTGGAAATTCTTGGGGCGAAACTTTATATCTTCAACACGGTAAAATAGAATATCAATTTCTGATTCTGTTAAATCATCTATTGATACTAGGTGTTGCATGTCTGCCTATTTATAAAAAAAGGGAGGTCCGAAGACCTCCCCAAGTTTTTACGCACGTTTCTTATTACTTTACTCTTACATAAGGTTAGTAACTTTAACCCGACGATACCAAGCATTGGTGTTCGCATCAAGTGACGCATCGGAGTTAACCGTGTCACCAGCGGCAACCGCACCCGCAGCTGCGAATGGGTTAGCAGCAAGACCGTAACGAGTCTTGAAACCAATCTTGGGCTGGAAGGAATTCTCACCTACCGCACGGACCATCTGTAGTGGAACGTATGGGCAGTAGAAGAAGCCAGCGTCATAAGGCGATGTGCCCTTATAACCACAAACATAGTACTGAGAAGCAGCTACGTTAGCAGCATATGGATCAACATAAACCTTGAAACGACCATTCATCACACCAGCGAATGTGGAGGATGTGTCGTCAACTTGAAGGTTATTATTAAGAGCAGGTGTGTAATCAAGAACACCAGCCATCTGAAGAGCAGAAGCAACATCAGCTGAACAAATGATGAGGTTACCTTTACCGCGACGAGTCTGCTGACCGACAGCATTGGCATCACGCTCTATTTGGAACATAAGTCCCTTGAACTTCTCAACTGACCAACGACCATTTGAGTCGGTGTCCAGATCGAAGATACCGGCGGTTGTCGTATTAACCTGAGCTCCAGCAACAGCTGTTACATACAGGGAACGAACAACTTCACGGTTGATTTCAGCAAGAATTTCCGTAGAAAGAATATTGGAAAGTTCTGTCTCAGCGTCAAGACCGTGAATGGCTTTCAAGTCCTGAGCAAGTTCCATCGTGTACTCGGCTTTGAGGGCACGGGAAACTGCCGTAACTGTGGACTTTTCGATTGAGAAGGCCATTTCGGCGAAAGCATTAGTACCGCTATCACCAAGAGCTTCAGCCTGTGCTCGTGTCATTCCTGTAGCACTTGTGTAAGTACCGGCAGAAGGACTGTCATTGAGAACAGCAGGATTAGTTTCGGTTGTTCCGATATCGCCACCGCCAATCGTACCAGCTTTATTCTGGTTCGAATGATCAGGAAATGCTTCGTCCATAAGGGCCTCTGCACCGTCCATAGACTGTATCGAAGAACGCATGGCAAAGATAAGTCCTGTTGGACCTGTCATTGGCTGCACGCCACATACGTCATAGGCGATAAGGTTAGGCATTGCACGGCGAACCAATGAGATCAAAATTGGGTCCCATGTATCCAATTGTCCACCCATGCTGTTAGTTGGGGCTGCTTCCGAAAGAAAACCACGGTCTTCTTTGAGAGCTTTTTCTTGATTTTCTAGGATGAGAGTGGTAACGGCCCGCTTGTAAGAATCCTCAATCTTAGGAAGATCAGGGTGTTCTAGGACTGGCTGCCACTTTTCTTGTAGATGTTCTGTCTGAAACATTAGTTTCTCCTTTTTTTATTACATCCGTTAATAATATTATTGGGCACGCTGTTTGTTACGACTGATAGCTGACATGTACGAATTCATTGCGTCAGTCGTATCAATGTCCTGTGCGGTGCCACCGTTTTCATCATCAAATGTCTGTTCAACAATCGTCTTTGGGAAATAACTTTCCTTCAAGGTGTCGAGTTTTGCTTTGAAAGACTCTTCATCAACAAAGTCAACATCTTCTGTAAGAGACTTGAACTTCTCAATTTCTGTATCGGTCAAATCTTCGCAAGCTTCAGAAATAACCTGTTCCCGTACTAGACCAGACTTAACATTAGTAAGAGCGATATTCTGCTCCATAACGCTGTTAACTTTCTCTTCTAGTTCAGCAATTTTCTCAGATTGTGCCTCAAGTACATCGTACTTTTCATCAGGCACATCAATGTAATGATCCTCAAACAACTGTTTCAGTCCAGAGATGAAGTCTTCTGCAATTTCGCCCTTCAAACCGCGCTCGATTGCCAACTCGTTCTCTTTAGTCCATTCCTCTACAACGTAGTTGAGATAAGTATCAACTTTTTCTGTAAGAGCCTTTTCTGTCTCCTCCAGTTTTTCATCAAATTCGGAAGACATCGTTTCGTGAATACGAGTGATTTCTTCGCGAGTCTTCGATTTAACAGCAGCTTCAAAAATTGTCGCCGCCTTATTTTTAAACTCTTCAGAAAGACCTTCACCATCTACGAGAGCAGCAACATCTTCTTTAACACTGATAGATTTGATCTTCTCTTCGATTTCTGACTTAGCATCTTCAAGAGCCTTTAACTCTTCTTCTGTCTGGGCAGTTTCTGCCTCAGCAAGTTTAGCTTGATGGGAAGCAAGCATCTCTTCGATTTCAGATTTCTTCATCTTTGAAATCGCCTCTAACTGCTGTGCTTTAGTTTGTTTCTTTCCTTCGGAAACAACTTCCTGACCTTCTTCTGGTTCAACCTCATCACCTGCTGCAAGTTTCTCAGTCTGGCCGGGTGTTGCCTCACCAGAGGAACCCTGTTTTACTTTGGCCTCGGAACCACCTTTAAGTGGTAGGGTTGCGGCTTTTGCAGCGGCTGCAGCCTTTACACCGATTTTCTTTTCATCACGATCTTCGTCGGCACCTTTTTCTGTCTTAGCTTCAGGTTTTGCCCCACCAAGGTCTTGTACTTCACCGCCTGGTGTTACGGCATCGATCTTTTTTATGCCTTCCGCAGGAGCAGCACCATCTGTAGGCTGTTTAGACGCCTCTTCTAGTTCTGCAAGCACTTCTGCCTCCAGCTCTTCAATTGTTTGTTCTAGTTCTGACATAGGGTGTCTCCTTACCTAGTTCTGTATTGATTATTTATAAAATCAAAGTCTTTTAAGAAACTTAGCAAACGCTAAAGCCTCTTTGGTTGCGTTCCTTTGACGTTGTTTTACGTCAAATTCTCTCTTCATCTCTACCATTTCCGCTTCCAACAACGCTCCGTTGTTCCAAACCCACTCTTTACCTTCCATAATACCTTCCACGAAAGCGTTTGGTGCAGAAGGATCAGCAACGATATCCGCTGCTGTTGCGAGATAGAAGTCATCTCTCACGTAATTTGCACCACCTTTTTGATCTAAACTACCCATTCCCCGTGAGGAAACGCCTAGTTTTGCACCTTCATCCATAAGACTTTTCACAATCTCTCCCATAGGCGTAGACATAATTTTCGCCTCTCCAATAAAATTCTTTCCTTCCCCTTTTAAAGAAGTAATCATGTGTGATACTCGTTCCAGATTAACCGTTGGGCCATCTGGATGACCAAGTTCACCAAATGCACGTTTTTCTTTAATAAAATTTTCGTTATATTTTTTAACTTCTTTCTGAAGTACGTCCAAAGGATATACGCGGCCGTTGCGATTTTTGATATCAGCCTGCATAAAAACACCACGAATCTTATAATTCTTACCACCACCCTCTTTTTCTTCGGTGATATATTCTACTTCTGATTCTACTGCTTCGGAAAATAATTTCATTATGTTTATCCTTTATGCGTAGTTTTCGTCTTTTTTGAATTCAATCATAATAAAACCAGATGTACCTTGACAAGACAGTTCCATATCACCAGAGGTTGCAGTTGTATTTGTTGCAGCAGATTTAATCAACCCAGCAGTTCCATCATAATGTCCACTTCCAGCAAGGTCAATTAGTGTTACATCTGACGATGCACCCTGTTCAATAATTGCAGCATGGCCTGTATCATCATCAGCAGTTCCTTGTACTAAACCCCACCAAAGTCTGGAGATGTGCAGTTTTGCACCGTTTGCATGTCCATCTAAAGCACTTGCATCTAGGATAGCATTGGTTGTGGTTGTATCATTATCAATATTGACTAAGACAGTAACCGTACCACCCTGACCAGCAGCGGTTACAACTGTATCTCTTAGTGTTCTTGTTGTAAAAGCCATTCTGTTCTCCTAGATCGCTAACATTTCTTTTTCAAAATACCCAATAAGCTCCTTATCAGGAACCCTGTATTTTTTTGCTACATCTTTAATATTTCTTTCGAAACTATTTAGGAAATCTGAAGGCTTAGCATCCATTTTTTTAAACAATTCGTCTACAGCATCCTTCATTTTAGGCGAAAGACGCTTATATTGCTTAGATTTTTTATGTTCATCCCTCTCTACAACTGTAGAATTATAGATTTCCTCAATCCGTTTGGTCATTTACATCTGCTTCCTGATCTACATGATTAACAAAAGTGTTAGCAAGTTCTTTGCGTTTATTCTGCAAAGTATCACCAACTTTCGTAGTCATCGCTAATTTAAAAGCATTTTCTGCTTCAAGATTATCGTTTGCTTTAATTGCATCTACAAATTCTTTACTCATAATTTATCTCCTGTTTATTTATTAGGGAAACCGCCTGGTTTCGGGTTTGGGTTTTCGCCCGGCGGCACTTCTCCATCAAATTTTGCAACATCATCTGCTCCAATGACCGAGCCATCGCCATCCTGTGGATACCTTGTAATACCATCACCAGCATCCGGCATTGTAACACCACCGTCCATCGGATCAGTGTCAAGTTCTTTCGCAATCTGATCGCGCATTTCTTGAACTTCTGCATCAGTCATATTCAGAACCTTCTTCAATACATATTCTTTACTGAAGAATGTTCCAATGTAAGCCTGAATACCGTCAAGTGTCTGAATACGGTCATTAAGAAGTTCTGCCTCTTTCAACTCTGCAAAGTGACCATCTTCCAAGAAATCAAACTGTATATGTTCTTGCATCCGAGGCCAATCTTCTGCGGCAATTACCCCTTTAAGGAGTAAGTTAGTCTTGAGCAAATCAACGAATAGGGGGGTGAATTTCTTACGGATACGTTGTACGAACTTGGTAAATTTAAGTTCATCTCTAGTAATTTCTGTTGATCGCCCAAGACTAAATCCGTTTTCGGCTTCAAGTCTTGAAATCGGCACGTTAAGTGAACGGTATAATTTTCGTTGGAAATATACGATATCATCTATTTCCCCCAGATTAGAACCGCCGGGAAGTGTTGTAATCTCTGTACCTCGGCCACCTTCTCGCCGTGGAAGCCAAAAATCTTCAAGCATCGACATATGATTTCTATCATCACGAATCTCTCCTGTATTTGCATCGTAAACTAACTTATTACGATAACGATTCATTACATCTTTTAAATATTGTTCTGCTTTGATCTTAGGTAGGTTACCTACATCAATGTAAAATATTCTACGCTCTGGAGCACGAGAAATACGATAAATGACAATCGCATCTTCAATCATCCTTAATTGATTCACAGGCTTAATTGCCTTATGTAAATATGAAATAACTCGACCTGAGTTGCTATCAAGAAGGCCAGATGGTACATAAACTATCGAATCAGCAGCAATCTTAATACCTTGATCATTTCCTTGTACACCGGCCGAAGCAAACCCCTTATCATTGTAGATGAAATACTCATCTACTTTAGTGACCATCTCAACGCCTTGATTTTTTGGATCAGGGTCTTTTGTTGTTTCTCTCACTTTCCTAATTTTAGTCGGATCGATATGTCTTAATTGCAACAAACCCTTTTGGGTATCTTTGTTATCAATAACTTTGTGGTAGTAAAGTCGCCCATCGATATACCACCTACGGAAAATGTCATGACCTTTTTCGTTAAAATTGAGAAGTCGTAGAACTTCACCAAATTCTGCCCTAATACGTCTTTTAATTTTTTCTGGATAAGGTAAATTCGTTAAATCAATGTTTACTGGAACATCATTAAGGTTTGAGATTATTCCTTCATTCACGATATCTTCAATCGCAGCATCACACTCCGATTGCAACGAAATGTCTCTATAACGACGAATGAGGTCGAGGTCGGAGCGCTCCCGGCCATCCGTATCTAGTACAGATGAAAAGAAACCTCCACCAGCAACCTCAATTGCACCGTCATCAGGAGTGGGGTCCGTGAAAGTTTTTGCACGGAGCCCCGAATCCTTAGATGCTCTTTGTATTGAAAAGCCAAACAGTTCAGCCATAATAACTCCTACTTTCCACTATTTAGTAGTATTGATAAGTAGGCCTTAATCTCCACTACACCTTAATCAAAATCGGCCGAGGTGCCAGGTGAAGGATTAGTGATACTAACTTCTTTGCCAACATTAGAAGTTGTAAAGTGTTGATATCGCCAAGTTACTTCAAATTCCTCAACTGTATCTCTGGTGCCCATATCTAATGGAATAGCAGCACCTGTTGTTGTTGGCCAAGCATTTTTAAGTTTATAGAATTTTAAGATTTTCTCATCCCGATCCAACTGATAAACAGATAAATCTGCCATATACAGAGATGAAGAATTAACACCTGTATTGTTCTCAAAATCATTAATGCCGTTTGACCATTTTTCGATTGCATTTTTTATCATGAAATCAGTGTCATTAAGGAATGTTGTTGTCCAAGGATCAGGAGATGCACGATCACCAGCAATAAATATCTGCCGACCACGGAAGTCTAATGTAATTTCTCCCATAGTGGTTGAAGGCAAAGTTGTTGCTTTACATAGAAAAGATGTTCTACGAAGGTCTAAACCTATGTCGAAACTTGGTGTGGTAATTTCCACTTTAAATTGGTTAGGCCGAGCGCCGCCTCCAACAAGATTAGCTCTAAAATCATCGATCATTGCCATGATTAACCTCCTACCTCACTAAACGCAACGCCAGTTCTTACAGCGATGAAGTTTAGTGTAATAAAGTTGATTGACCTAGCTGGTTTAATGAAGATATCACCAATAAACTCGTTTCGATCAATGATCTCTGGAGTATTATTAGTCGCATCACATTTTACAGTAAAGTCGAAGATACCACGGCGTCCCTGTACATCCCGCAAGAATGGTTCTACCATATTACGGAATTGAGCTCTAGTGAATTCATCATTGAACTCAAAGAGTTGGAATTTAGCAGCAGTAGCAATAGATTTCTCTAGAACCAAGAACAACCGTCTTACGTTAATACGGTCAAATGCACTTGGTTTGGCCAGAGCGGTTTTGTCTCCAAAGAGTGTAACACCTTGGCCGGGGAAATCAACTACTGGGTTAATCCGCGCCTTATAAAGAATATCACGATCTGCTTTCATTGGGTTATAAGAAAGTTTTACTGCACCGCGCACTACCCCGCGTGTATAACCAGCAGGAGAGAACCAAGGATCAGCAACATCATCCGTATTTGCACAAAGACCAGCAGTGTCACCATTTAATGGCACCATGCGATAAACGTCATTGTATTTGTCATACATGTATTTGTATCCACTATCGTAGACCATATACGAGGATGATGGACAGAGATCAAAAGCATCCTTAATATTTTCTGTCGCAGTAATGGTTGATGTTACGCCAACTGTTGCAGAACGATACGGTGATACAAATGCCACACAATCTTTTCGATCTTCAACAAGATCAGTAATCATGGTTACGAAAGTATCCTGTCCAGCTGCTGTATCTGCAACACCAGAACTAGGTCCACCCAAAATCAGGTTAACATCAACATTTTCTGTGTCAGCAAGCTTGTCATAAGCAAGTTCAAGTTCACCAGCAGTTACACTATAATCATCAGTTCCACCTGTTAGAGTGTCACTGTTAACCCCACTTACCAGTGTGTAATCCGTTCCTGTTGCAATGTCTGTGCCCCAGTTAGAACCAGCGGAGAGATGATCCGTCCAGTAAATGTAGTTTGAACCACGGAAAATAACATCAGGATAATAATTATTACTACCTTGAGGTGTTTTTGCACTTGGGTTCTTAGACATGTTAGGCCATACTTCAATAACTGAAGATGTTCGTTGACCTTTAACATCAACATCAAATCCAGTGATATCGCCTGTCTTATCGTATACACAAACGTGCATTTCGTCTTCCTCACCGCGAGCATTTGCAGTTGCCCAATCGGAAGTGCCTGGTGCCGCATCAAAGAGGTCACTAAAGCGCCAACGACGTTGAATATATGAGTTATCAGGAATAACCGTCTGAAGTCCAGCGCCAGCTGGGTCATCAAGTTTACGAATAGTCAGAACTTCGCCGGAAACAGCAGTTACTTCATATTCTACGTTACCAGTTTCTACCTTTGCATTTGTCGTAAGTGCGAGAACCACATCGTCTGCAACTGTAATTGGTTTATCAAGAATAAGAGCTGTCTGCGAAGTGACTGTTGCAATTTTAACAACCTCACCACCATCAGAAATGCCTGCGCCGATTACTCGTTGACCAACAGCAGCTGTACCAGAGTTACCATCAACCGTAAGGTTTTTAGTTGCAACAGTAATTGCACCGTTAACTACAGCAGTAACAGAGTTGTTTGTGTAGAACTGAATGATATCACCTATTGCGATTGTTGCATTAGTTGCATCTTGGTTATCAACTGTAATAGATAAATCACCAACCGCACCAGCACCATTCACTAGGTTAAGTGTACCAAGTTGCTGGTTGAAAGCACGTTTGCCAGGGCAAATATCCACACCGATTGAGTTACCCCAAGTTCCAGCAGAACGAGCGGTCCACTCACCGTGAGAACCCTCGCCAGCTGCAAAACTATCTTCATAGTGGTCATCATCCCGAATAAGGATACCGCTATTTGCACCAGCGTTTAAGATTGCGGATTCTGTACGAATCACGCGGAGCGCGTCACCATACTGCAAGAAGTTTGCAGCCGTGAACCACCACTCAAAGTTTGAACTATTTGGTTTACCGAAAGTCTGTACAAGTTGTTCCTCAGAATTGATAGCAGTTATAGAACTTACTGGACCTTTAGCAAAAGGACCACAGATGGCCGCTATTGAAGTCGAAACTGCTGGAACAATATTTGTAAGATCAATTTCCCGTACATGCACGCCGGGTGAAACTAAAAATCCCATGTCTTTACTCCTAACTTAAAGAGTTGTTATTGTTATACAGATATTTATAAAAAACCTCTTTTTCACAACTCATTTTTATAAGTGTTATATCATATAAATAAAATCATGAATAAACATTATGAAAAATACCAAGATACCATCAAGAAGGTTTCACGAAGAAATTATCAGAAAAGAGTATTTCTTCTCAATGAATTCCTCACAGAAAAATCATGTGTGCATTGTGGTGAATCAGAACACGTTTGTCTTAAATTCTGGCCCCATGATGCAGAAATTCGCAAAATATCAAAAAGAGTTGGTACTAGTGATGACAGCCGTAAAGAAGTGTTTCATCTAATCGATCAATCTGTCATTCTTTGTTACAACTGTTATATCAAGAAACATCATGATCTAATTGAATTTATTTAGGAATTCACCAACTTCTACTAGAATCCCTAACAATAGGTGACCAACGGGTTCCATATTCGTCTACCATTTCACCTATGTTCTCATCCTCAAGTCCATTTACTATGAAACCAAATGGAGCCATATCTTGTTCTAGCATATCCTGTTGTTCTGCCATCATCGTTCTACGGATATCATTATCAGTAAGTTCTTTAAAATATTGTTGATCTGTTAACCATGCAAAAATAAAGAGACACGCTACTAAATCATCCGTACACCCATCGTCAGCTTCAAAAGATGATCCTTTAACTATGAATGTAGATAATTCATTAATACAATCATAGTCCTCAATAATTAGTTTGTTATCCTCAACCAACTGTTTGAGGTTTGAACAACCAACCTTCTTTGTTGCTTTTGTAGTTCTTACTCCCAATTGAGCCTTACCACCACTAAAGCCCCCTCCAAGCACCTGTCCCGCTCGACCACGCATAGATGCCATAATAAGGTTGTCATACTCCAAGTCAAACTGCATTGCGTTAGCAACTTGTTCTCCAATGTCATTCACCTCAATCAAAACAAATGCTTGATTGTATGCGCGAGCAACGTCATATATTTTAGATGGAAATATCAGAGGTTTGATCTCGTTATCCCTATACTTGGCAACCACTCTATACGGTATCTCACTTACATCTACTACCACAAAAGCAGAGTAATCATTTGATGTTCCCCGTGAAACATCAGCAGTTATCACATAAGTGTGATCTTTCTCTGGCGGTACATATAAATCAAGACAAGCATTTGATTGTATAGGTGTTTTATATGTTAATTGTCTTAATTTTGATGGAGTTATCAGTGTGTCTATAGAACCTAAAAATTCACATTCAAACTCTGTATTGAACTGTGATTCGGAAGTATTCTTTATTGTTTCTTCTTTCCACTTAACATCTCGGCCCGGAACTTCGCTCCAATGCACCTCAATTGGAATGTAACTGTTTCGTCCTTCTTCTGCATCTGTCCATAATTTATAAAACATGTTCATGCCGTGCGGAGTAGAAACTATTATTACTTTAGTGGATTTACCACTACTGATTGTGGGGTAGACTGAACTGAAGAACTGTTCTGCGACATTGCTTGGTACATAAGCAAACTCATCAAGGAAAATAATATTATATGAACCACCACGAACAGCACTAGCCGAAGTGGAACTTGCAAGAATTTTAGAACCATTTTCTAACTCCAAGGAACCTTTATTCCAACTCATTACTCCCTGTTGCAACCATTTTGGAAGATGTTCATATGCAAGTTGCAAACGCGATAGTAAGTCACGGGCAACTGCGGCCTTATTAGCAAGGATTGCAATATTTACGTTAGGGTTGAAAAGAGCATAGTGTAGTAAATACGAAATCATGATAGTAGACTTACCTGATTGTCTAGGAAGTTTACATATAGTGAAACGATTATTGTGGAAAGTGCCTACCATCTCTTTCTGAAAGTCATACATATCAAATGGTATAAGACCCTCATCAAGAGAAACAATCTGAACATAGGTTTCTATAAAATATTGTGGATTATCCATACATTTCTGATACTCAATAAGTTCTTCTTTTGTCCACTGTTGTGCGACATTAGCCTTCTTGAGATTAGGATTACCCAGATAAGTTCTTTCAGACATTACGGATAGTTTTCCACACTAACTAGTGCTCTATTTTTTAGATGTTCTTCTTCTATATCCTGTTTAGATTGTCCATGATATGCGACTGCGTTATGAGTATCAATAAGTAACTGGTTTACGGTTGTATCATCCACAACAAACTCACCAAGGATACGTCCATACTTACCCTTACCATCTTTCTTTGTGCGTAGAACCTGTATTGATCCTACAGGTAGACGGGCCTGTACAAACTCTTTTGCCATCAGGCCATAGACTTTTTCTTCTTTATCACTTGTCCTCGACTCAGGTGTATCGACACCATAGAAACGGATTCTCTGTTTCTTAAGCCACACGCCAAATCCAAGATCGATATCTACATCAGTAGTATCGCCATCTATAACCTTAACAATTTTACATTGATATTCATACATTATTTTTCCTTCAACATTTTTTGTAACTCAGCAGTGCTACCTACAAACAACGCATTAGTAACATTTTTAGGCCCTGTTTCTGGCACCTCTTTTAACTTACGCATTTTCTCTTGTAAGTCACCTAATTTTTCGGCAACTTCCGCGACTTGTTTGATAAGATTTCCAGCAACCTCGTATGCTCTTGGATGCTCGCCTTCCTTTGCGAGTTCAAGTATTCCGTCAATTGCAACTGAACCTTTTTCAACCAAATTATAAAAGTTCTCTCTTTGGTATTCATAATCTTTATCTACATCCTCGCCTACTGTAGGAATTGGAATTGGTGTATGTACGGGAAGTGGTGCTATTCTTTCTACAACACCAAGAGCCTTATCTATTTCTTTCATTTTTTATCAATCTTTTTGTGCAAACATCGCATCAGAGAAAGCTTTATCTTCCTCAGTCATTATCGGGCCCTTAGGTATACTTGAACCTAGTGACTTCAGCAGTGCATCAAAAGCTTTTGGATTCCTGCCTCGAACTTTTAAAATAAAATTATATAATCCATTGGAAACACTTGTCATTTTTGAGGTATCGCCTTCATGTATTCTTGTAAATGCAGATGCCGTGTTTCCCTTTGACAAATCCCAGGCGTAACCTGTCATATGTTCAATCTTATTGACCAAATCGACAGTTAACTCAAATTCTTTTTGTTGTTCCGCATTTTTAAGCCCTATTTTCCTACCAAAGTCTGTCATTCCGTCCGGCTTTATATCTATACTGCCAGGTTGTGGGGGCGGCGCAGTATCAAATGAGATTTCGGGTTTGGTTGGAATATCGTTGCGACCATAGAAGTTCAATGGACCCCTCAGGCTTGGCGGGGCCGACCTTGGGGCAGTCACAGCACCTCTTGGTGGACCCGGCGGTGCCGCGCCTGGCTTTGGGCCGAGATGATATGGGTGCTGACGTACATTATTTAAGTTCCAAGTGCCAGAGTAATATTGACCCATCATTGTATCTTCCACTCTAAGTTCTTCTTCTTCCAATTTAAGTTCTTCTTCTTCCAATTTAAGTTCTTCATTTTCCAATCCAAACTGCTCGGTAGCGCCACTCATTTATCAGTACCACTTTCTGCGTCATAATTCTTTGCATCTTCGAAATATGATGTTACCTCATTAAATCCAAAATCATCATCAGCATCAGCAGTAGTTGGACTTGGTGTAGTGACAATTCTCGTTTGTCTTGTTGGAGATTTGTCAGGCATATCAGTATATGAATCAACTTGTACTGTTTTAATAACCTTACTAGATGTAACAGGACCATAAAGATAAAATTTACATGTAAATTCCAGTGTATAAATGATAGCACGCCTTGAAGTAAAATCTCCTTGATAATCATCTTCATAGGAAATACTATTTAATTGAACTGGAACATCTTTTTTGATACCCATCTCTGCCATATCATTAATTGTAATAGTATAATCTGGTTGGAAATAAGGTAGAATTTGTTCAACAACCTGTAATGCGTCATCCGATTGTTTTGCAAGTATATAAAGCTGAAAATTAATATTGTATGGAACCGGCATATATTGCGTATCTAACTGATCTGACTTGGCACCCTTAACCTTTTTGAATTTCTGAACACGATTTAATTTTCTGCCTGGATCATATGTTAGTCCAGTAATCTCAAAACCAATACGGGGTAACGTAACTGCAGCTGCTTTAGTAAGGTCTGCATCATCGTTTAATCGAACAAGAAACTTCTGTCTAGGTCCATATGCCAAAGGAACCTTCATAGTCTGTTGAATTACCCCAGAATTGTCCTTACGAACTAATTGTATATTGTTAAAAATTGTTCCGAAACCCACAACTACATTTCGTATTGTTTCGTGATAAAATTGTTGTCCTAACATTAATCTGCGCTCCCAGCATCACCAAATGGATTTGATTCACTAAAGTCTAGTATCGTATCATCTAGTGTATCAAATAATTCGTTTTGTGCTGTTTTATCTGTAACCATGTCACCCACTATATAGTCTTCCTGTATGAGATATTCATCACCACCAGTTTCAAGTAGAATACTCTCACCGCCGGGCGTTTCATCTTCACCAATAATGTTATCACCATCTGTTTCCTCTAACAATAGACCGCTTCCATCGCTGGTAGCATGATCAATCCTGATTTCCTGATTAACAGTATCGGCTGTGCCTTGCTCAAGAGTAAACTGATGATCAGAGCTTGCTACCCCCAATGAAGTTTCTATATCGTCAATCTCAGAAATACCAGTATCAAGTGCTTCTGAACTGTAATCAAAGAGGCGACAACGCATCTTATAAACAGGGTTATTATCTAATTGATGAAATGGGTCATCGTGATCCACAAAATTAATTTGAAATAGTCTCTTCAGTGTTGGGTGATATATTGCATCACCTTCTTGTGGTCTATCAGAATCAGTAGCATCGGTTTCACTAATTATATAAAATACCTCACCCTCTAACTTAGATGAACTGTCAAGTGTTCCAGCTTCCAACTGCATAGAACCCGAAGATGTAGAGTCTGTTCCAGTTTCTATTTGAATTTGTTTTGTCTTGTCTTGAAATCTCGTTTTACTTACAACAAAAGTTGCTTCACTTAAATTCTGCAATCCAAACTGAGTCATTAACTCTTGTTGTCCAGCAAATCCACCAGCGGAATCTTCCATATACATTTCTATGGGTGCCTGAGTGTTAAATTTGGATAATGAGTCTTCTCCAAGGAAAGTATCTTCAGCAACAAGTGTACGATCTAGATAATATACGTCATGACCGTAAATTTGAATAGCCTCTGCAACCAAGTCAGCATATAAAGACTGTTCCGAGGCAACAGCAGAAACACCACTCGTATGAAAATGTTTATTGACTGCCATGAATTATCCCACCATATAGTTTACTGGTAACTCAAACGTGAGTGCAATTTGTTCTTCCAACTTGTTAATCTCTTCTTGCGCTTGTGAATATATGTCTGCGCCATCCATCGTTACACCACCAAGCATTGTTACTCCTTGAAACTTAGATAGATTAGACCCCCACTGTGCTTTAATCAAAGCTGTTGCATATCTTTTGAGGAAAATATCATCATAAATATCTGTGTAGGTTGTAGGGTCCAATTTACGGTAACACTCTACAATAATATAGTCTTCTCCAGCAGTAAAATCATTTTCCCAATCTGCATCAATATACAGGCGGTTTTGGTGCTGGTTAAATCTTATTGGTTGTTCTCCAACAAGAATATGCTCAAGAAGGTCTAAATTGTCCATAGCCATCTGATACTGAATGACAGAGGTAGAGGACAGGTCAAACAGATCATTAAGACGCAGCTGATAACGAATATCGAACATATTACTACCACCACCAGTATCCGTAAATGGCCAAACCTGTATAACCGATACTACAGCACTAGGTATTGGTATATAATTATTACCTTCTAGAAAACTTGCGGTAATAGAATCATCTACTGTATCTGTACCAGTTGTGGTTGTGTTTGCACGGGCCCGTGTAATCTCAGCTTCAGTAATGAGGTGTTTAAGATACATCTTCTCAATACCGTCATAATGATATTGTGCGAAGAATTGCAAAGCTTCATCAATGCGGTCATCTGCCTGATCGTCTGATACGTTAATATCAATGACCCCAGAACCTAATGCTCTTAAACAATAACTTTTAAATGTTGCTTTTGTTGTGGGAACGGCCATGAAATTATCCTTTTTTATATATTTATAAGATTTCGTTTATTGCAATACAGTTTGGACCAAATTCTACGCCCTCATCTATCCATCCCCCAATCTTACGAAACCCCACGCTTTCGTATGCAAATAACGAATCTTTACGCGGCATAGTCCAGATAATTCCACAATTTTCTTTTTTTGCAATTGCTATAGTTAACTTTAGAAGCATTTTTGATAACCCAGCTCCACGTTTTTCGGGAACTACATACAAACCTCTAGACCTGTAAACATCTTTATCAGTTCTAAACCCGCTATTAACACCAACTATTTTATCATCTTCTCTCACTGCCCAGAAAGTTGGTTCATACTCCCATATCTTTTTTCGCTGTTTAGTTATAGAAATATTTCCAAAATTTTTCCACAAATCCCAATCCCAATCTAATGCACTTCTATTTTCTATCTTGCTGATTCTATTGGGCCACAAACCTTCACTCCAAAAATCATATATATTTTCAAAAGAAGTCTCAAAATATTCATAAGAACTCATACACTATATATAATATGAACGAAAATAGAATTGGTATGGTATCAACATCCAGAAGTGGATGTACAGTTTTTAGGAGAGCAATTTGTAATGTGTATGGATTGCAAGAAACAAATTCTTGGTTAAAAAATAATGACTACAAACACATAGAACAGGCTCCATTCTCAAATCAACCACACATGTTAAAGATTTTGGTTCATTATGTTCCAGAGAGTAAACTAGGTTTTGTTCTTAACGACATGCCTAAAATATGGTTATATCGAGGTAACATGGTAAGACAATTTTTAAGTCATGTTACTAGATTGTACACATTGGTAAACCATGTATACGATGAAACCAATCAACCCCAACTAGAGGATAACAGTATTGTTGCAACCAGAAATCAGTTTGATACCTTTATGTATCGACATAAATTATTCTGGAAACTCTGGAAAGCATATGGGTTTCTCAAGAACGAACCTCTTATCAAATTTGAGGACTTTCTCGCACAACCGCAAGAGGTTGTAGAAGAATTACAAGAGTGGTGTTGGCCTCAACTTAGATTTAATGACCCCATTAAAATTGAAATGCCACTCAGAATAGAAATGGATTATACTACAAAATTCTCAAACTACGATGAAATAGTGGAGTGGTTTAATGAGTAACTTTTGTATAGTGTGTGTAACCCGCAATGGCTCTTATTATCCAATGGAATATATGTGTCGAACCTTTGATCTTGTTGAGGGAAACGAATGGTTTGGTAGAAACAAACAAGCAGATTTGACTAAACCTTTTGAATTAAATACTAAAAAACTTCCTATTGATTTTAGTGTTAATGAAGACCTGTTGAACGATCAGGATATTAAAGCTCGTATGAAACATCTAGAAAACTTTCCTGTTCCTTATTGTGTGAAAGCTATGCCACCTCAGTTTACCAATACTATTGAATCTGTCAACCTTTCTTTTATAAAAAAGATAAAAATAGCTCAAAAGATACTTGACAATTTCGATCTAATATGGTTTACTAACGAAGATAAAGTATCTCACTTCTGTTATGAATTGACCTGTATTAGATGCAGTTCAAAGGGATATCCAAGACCTAGAGAGTATGGAACCTATGACCCCGACAAAAGAGTAACGCCTCCCGATAATTCATTCATTGCCACATTATCAGACTGGGCCAAGTTTATGAAGAGGGAGAAATTTACTAATAAGGTAATGGAGAAATTTAATGTGCCTATCATAACATATCAGGATTTTGTTGAAGACCAAGATAGAGAAATGAAAAAAATTGCAGACTATTATAATTTGGTTCCACAAAAGGTGGACAAAATCCCCATCATACCCAATCCAGACTACACTAATATTTTTATTAACTATGAGGAAATTTTAGAATGGTTTCGTTAAAAGAAATGATCGATGGTAAATGGATCGAAGGTGTAGAATTCTCTACGCCTGGTCCAAAATTTATTGAACAACTTGCAGACTTATTAAGCGAACTGCATACTATGTGGGGAATGAGTGAATATATAGAAACTGCTCTGTATAGAAAAGAGTGGATTTTAAATGATATGCACGATGTAGTTGCTAACCTAAAACCTGTTGATAAATTTACAGAAGATGCGATAGAAGAATTTTATGTAATGAAGGATGATCTAAACGAATATGTCCCTATTCATGGAGACTTGTGGAGACAAAATATTCGTGTGGATGAATCGGGAAATCTAACCGGCATCATAGATTGGGACAAAAAATCTTTTGGTAATCCGCTTTGGGAATTTCGAATGATCCGCCGGTGGATTGGGTGGGAAGGCCTTGATGAATTACTATTTCTCTATAATTGCTCTACAGGGTTTAGTTGTAAGAGAAGATATATTGAAGTACTGGATAAAATATCTTTATGTCACTCAATAAGAATACGAAAACAAAGAGAACAGTTTGATGCTATAGAACGATTTGAGAATTATAAAAAATCATGGCCTAATTAAAGTTCTCCGCTTTCTTATATCTGTAGCAGAAATCTTTTCAATATCTTCTTCAAGATGTTCCTGTTCGATTTTATAACCGACATCTCGACCATAAGTAATGTTAACGATGTTTGGAACAGTCATGATAATATAATCATCATCATACACATATCCATGATTTAACAAATCACCAATCACAGCAGATTGATCAAACCATGTCTCACCTGTGTCTCTTACCATTATTACAACTTGGCCAGTTTTTGCATGAGCTCGTTTGAAAAGTTCTCTATGTCCTTTGTGCCAAGGTTGAAATCTTCCAAGGAGTTGTACAGTTTCTTTTCGTCTATCCATTTTGTAATTCTCACATCAAATTTTGTAGGGGGTTGAAAAAGTTTATTCGTATCTTCATATTCACTCTCTTTTATTGTATCCATCCATATAACTTTATCGGGAAAAAAATGTCTTCTATAGCCGGGCAACGGACAAACAAATCCAGATATGCTTATGGGGTCTACCTCTGCAAGTTTTCTCATACGCAATGCTTGTTTTTCTCTACCTAATGATGAAAAATTCCAATCATTGTATATTCTTCTAATATCGTCTGCATCCCAATATGGAATATTGAAATGTTTACCTAACCTCTCACCCAACCATGTCTTACCCGTTCCAGGCAGACCCATTATTAAAATTTTCATTCTTCGTCCTGTCGCAGAAAATCATGAGCCAAAATCCTTTTCGCCCAAGTGTGTTCTCCTGTCCTGAGATATTCTAATTCCTCTGGTGTACTTTCTCTACCAAGAATATCATTTCTGTGTGGATACCTACCAAACTTTTCCAACACCTCACGATGCTGTTTGCGGTACTTGCCTCTTAAATGTCCTTGATCTGGTATCTTATTATGATCTCTCAAATCTTCGCTGTGTTCTCTTGGTAAATATAAAAAAATGGTAGGCCACATGCTTATTGATCTTTCAGCATAATAAGTCTGTGCGAAATATGACAAAAATCTTGCTGCCTCATCAGTCTGATATGCAAGAGGCCTTCCCCGAAATATATGTCTGGGAAACTGATCAAGCACTATAATACAAGCAAGACAGTCTTTCATATTTGCTGGTACTACGTTCCACTTATCATCTATAGTTTGACCAAATATAGATTTAGTTTCTTCGTATAAAGAAAGATAGCGTTCTGTTATATCCAGATCAACCTCTGGTGTAGAGTTAAACCAGAAATCCCGTTTTTTTATATCAGTTGATATATCGGTAGTACCAAACCAGAATTTTAAAATGTCATCCGTTGCTCTACTATTCATTTCTTCCCCCTATTATATATCTGAGTAAATCTCATGGACTTTCATCAAAGGAGCCCAACCACCAGCTGGTCTTCTCCCCCAACCATGTTCATTATCCCATTGATGACCAATTCCAGCGATAACTGTAGGTATTGATATGTGTCGTTTTCGTAAATACTCCCTCTGCATTATTTTAGACTCCTTGTTTTTCAAAGTATGTGTAACATTCAACCATTCTTGAACAAGGTTTCTATCTCTAAAGGTGTCCATTATATATGCGTTCTGTCTTAGGGATTGATGTTCTCTTGCGTTCATAACTCTTCGTGATCCATAAAAAAGGGTCCAAGGAAATATCGTTGTCAGGTCTTCAGGCCAAATCTGAAATTCATCCAAAAACTTTCCCTTATATACATCGTTGTCTAAAAGTGGATCAGCAGCGCCAGGCATACATAAGATTTCAAAATGCGGTACTACTTTATGTATTGCTTTATAAAATGTTTCAGAATTAGGTGTACCAACACCTTCTGGTAACTCATCAAACCTAATAAAATTATTATATGGTTTGGTATATTCAACAACCTCACTTATAGTATTTTCATCTTCGATCTTAACTAATGATAAATGAGCACTATGAAATGTTTTCTCATTCTCTGCTAAACACAATGCAACGCAACTGCTATCCATGCCACCACTAAATGCCAATACCATATTGTCATGATATCTTTTTAGAACTGCTTCTTCAAACGCAATTGTCATATCTTCTAGCGTATTTTTATATTGACGCAAATCCCATTTATAAATTTCTCCATTTACCAATCTCAATTGATTATCTCCAATAGAATATTGATAATGACTGTTCCACTTTAATGATTTTGATGTTTTAGTAGGCCAAGTAGAAAAACTATAAATAAAATCACCAGCAGTATAATGTGCTTGACGAGTCGCCCAAGGATCAGTAAAGAAATCTATAGTTTGGTTTGATGGGTCATAAATGATAACAAGAAATTCACCATCCAAATGATTGACAAAATCATTCCCATATTCTTCATACATTGATACACAAAATAATTCATCACCGTTGTAGATTTCACCAACAACTATAAAATATTTTCCGTGTTTATGGGTTGGTTGGTGACCATTAAAATACACGCCATCAAATTCAACACCTCCACGATGGCACCCACCATTCGGCAAATTCGTGATAGTAAAAGAATTATTCCTCATAGTAAATTAGAACCCACTTTAAATAGACTCTTTCTTGCTTGTAATCCCGCCCAAGCCATCTTTGTGGGTAACACAATATCTCTTTCTCTTAAATAATTTTTTAATGGAGACTTTTCTTCTGTGTTTTTTAGATCAGAAGATATGTTCAACCATTCTTGGGTTAACTTCTTATCACAATAAACATTCCTAATTTCAATCCCATAAGCAAGAAAATAAAATTCGTTATTATCTAAAATCTTTCGATGTAGACCGCCATAGAAATGTCTCCAAGGAAATATTGTATATAAGTCTTCTGGCCAGCGCGTAAAGTCTGGGTCAGATAATTGTTCAGATGATCGGCGATTTGGTTTATTAATATAATTACCGATTATCTCATCTGCACCATTACCCTTTAGTGTCACTATACAATTCATTTTTTTAGTTTTTTCAACCATGTAAACATTTGTTATATGCGATTTACTATTATCCAAACGCCCATTTAGGTTTATTCTTTTGCGTTCAGTCTCAAACTCTCTCGTAATTTCTGGACTATCTATAACCACATTTTCATTATACGGAATTGTATAATTACGAGTAGCCCATATGGTTTTCTCATCTTCTGAGTCTGTAAGTGCCAGAGTAATGCTTTTGAAATGTTTCTGTAAATCTGCTAAACATAAAGCTATACAGGTGCTATCAACCCCACCACTGAGATGTAAACACATATTATTATGCCATCTTTTATCTACTGCTTGTTCAAATGCGGCATCCCAATCTTTATAATCATTTTTGTATTGATCTAAATTCCACACATGTAGTGAATCATTCATATGTATTAAATCGTTTTGGTGAGGATGCAGAATATATCGATAATGGCTGTTATGTTTCAGTCGCATAAACTTAGTATACCACTCATCGTCTTTATCTGGGTATCGTGAAAACCTACTAAAGTTCTTTGGTTCATACATAGGAAATGTACCAAAATAAAAGTATTCATCAAATTCATGGAACCACGCTTGTCTAGTACTCCAAGGATCAGTAAAAAAATCTATATGTTTTTTGATTGAATCGTAGATGACAATGAGGAATTCACCATCAAGATAATTAGTGAAATCATCGCCATATTTTTCATAAGAATTTATGACATGATAAATGTCTGATGCCAAAGTCTTATCATAATTATAGACCTCGCCCATCAGCATATAATATTTCCCCCCAACATATACGGGTTGAGGGGTTGCTTCACCTGTTACATGGAGCAAGTTGTGGGTGATATATAACGGTTGATATAACCCATCTACTTCAATTTGTTTAGTTAAAGAAGGCCCACCAAGTTTCAATGCTGTATCAATATCCTGTTTATGAGGATAATTAGTAATTTTAAAAGTACACATTAAAAAATTTAAGTCGCAGAACTAGTCCTAGAAATTTGTCTGATACCGTTTGCAGCATTATATGTTTCCATAGCGTTACGATAT
>VTLG01016111.1_pt1 | contig 37174 bp, 55 predicted proteins | sample 4694571 | NCBI WGS metagenome assembly VTLG01 (sample SAMN12604809, study PRJNA352737) | marine metagenome | biome: ENVO:00000447; feature: ENVO:00000209|ENVO:00000569|ENVO:01000036; material: ENVO:00002151; isolation source: viral sequences binned using virsorter ...
GGGTTCTTTTATTTCTTGACGGCCTGAGACACCTTGGGAGGGGTGCCCCGCCGTTCCGGCCCCGGCTCACAGTTGGATGGGACCACAACTTGTGTCCGAGGAGTATTTCTGATGAAGGAGGAATTTAATGGCTAAGAAGTTAGTAAGGAAGGTTTCGACCAAAGCGGAACCGGCAAGGCGTAGGGCCAGGGCCAAGAAGGATGATGGGACGTTTATGGCTGATGATCCGGCCACGCCGGATGTTAATGAGGCTTTTGTTCAAGAACCGGCCCCAGAGGCCCAGAGAGAGGCCCAGCGGTCTGTGGGCTTACGCCGCCTTGGCGGTAAGCTGCTTGGCTAGGGTTGTTGTTCCTGGCGTTCTACAGCCCGACAGATGCGCTTTGTTGGCCTCAGATATTGAATATAAGGATTTTACGGACCCACTTATTGGCCCTGTTGTTGATGCGGTTTTAGACAGGTATCAGGTTGAGCTTGATGACCCTTCTTATGTTAGGGTTGAGTGTCGCAAGGAGGGTCATGGGTGGCATTTAGACAATGGCAAGCATATGCCTTGGTGCGGGGTTTCCGCGTCTGTTTTGTTGACAGAGCGTTCGCCCGATGGGGTGGGGGGTGTTTTGGAATTTGAGGATGAAACGCCTATGCAGCGTCCCGGTGATTTGTGGCTGTGGGATATGCAAGCGGCGAACCGGCATAGGGTTTCCCGCCATGACGGCTGGAGAATTTGTTTGTTGATGTTTTTGGCGAAGGCTTAGTTTTGGTCTGTATGGTGGATCAGTCGGGATAGCGACCCGGCGCTAGCACAGACAAGCTGTAGGGACAGGGGCAGTCTAGGATAAACCGCCCACCGTTACAGTAAGGGGGATCGTAAGCCCCCACGTTATTATAGTTTCCCCCTGGTGTCATATTTTAACTTTGGCCATGGTGGCCGGTTATGTCCTCGTTTAGCGTCTGCCCAGGGGCGTTTGACCTGATGCCAGGGGGGCCTTAATGGCAGAACCGAATAAGGTAATTATACCGTATACGCCAAGGCCGTTGCAGCAGACGTTCCATGAGCAGTGTCGGCGTTTTAGTGTTGCTGTCTGCCACCGAAGGTTTGGAAAGACCGTCATGGCCATTAATTGGTTATTGCGTGAAGTCCTTACTTGTGACCGCAAGAACGCGCAGGGGGCGTATATAGCGCCCACGTATTCGGCGGCAAAGCGGATAGCCTGGGTGATGTTAAGGGAATATGCCGGGGTTATACCGAATTGTAAGTTTAACGAAGCGGAATTGCGCTGTGATTTACCGGATGGCAAGAGAATTTGGCTTTTAGGGGGAGAAAATGTCGATTCGCTTCGTGGCCTTCGCCTTGATGCCGCTGTTTTGGACGAATATGCGGACATGAATGCACGGCTGTTTCCTGAAATAGTCAGACCGGCTCTGTCGGATTTCGGTACGGGGAAGGCGTTGTGGATAGGAACGCCCAGGGGCGATAATCAGTTTAAGGCTATATATGATTTAGCTAAAGCTAATATGGAGAAAAACGACGAAGATTGGTTTGCCATGCGGTTTCCGGCCAGTGAAACCGGAATATTGCCGGAAAAGGAGTTGGAAGCCGCCCGGACAACGATGGATGAAAGCCAATATATGCAAGAGTTTGAGTGTTCCTGGGCCGCTGCCTTGGTGGGCGCTTATTATGCGAAGGCTTTGGATCGTCTTGAATTAAGCGGCCAGATAGGTTCGGTGCCGTGGGAACCGAATGCGGAGGTCTGGACGGCCTGGGATTTAGGGATGCGGGACGCAACCGCCATATGGTTTGGTCAATCTATACGGGGGGAGAAGGGTCATCGTATTATTGATTACTATGAAAGCAGCGGCGAAGGCTTGCATCACTACATTGCTCACCTTCGCGCTCAACCTTATGTCTATGGCCGTCATTATTTTCCTCATGATGTTCTTGTTAGGGAGTTGGGCAGTGGGAGCAGTCGTTATGAAATGCTCCAGGGCCTTGGGGTTCGACCTACAATTGTGGCAAAGCTCTCGCTGCAAGACGGAATTGAAGCCTGTCGGGCGTTAATTCCCACTCTTCATATTGACCGGCAAAGCTGTTCGCTGGGATTAAAATGGTTGCGGCATTACCACCGCCAGTGGAATGACCGTTCAGCAACGTGGCGAGAAAAGCCAAATCACGATGCGTCTTCCCATACTGCCGACTCCATGCGCTATGCCGCCATTGGGTTACGGGATGGGGATGATAGTGATTACGCCATGATGGCACAAACCGGCAGGGGGCCTGGGGGTCAACCTGTAATAATTTCGGATTATAATGAGTTCGGTTAGCATTCTTGATGCCCGCTATCCTGATGTGGTAGAAATTGCGCGAAACATGCGCGAATTGGACGCCGAAGAAATATGGCCGGTGACACATGCAAAGACGCCGGAGAGTTTGGCGTTAGGAACTGTCGCTGGCGGCGGCTTGAAGTTTGTTGCTCGTTGTGGGGCGGTGCCTGTCGCTACCTGGGGAGCATCAAAAATAAGGCCGAAAGTGGTAACGGTTTGGATGTTCGCCACCGACAAGTGGCCGAAGGTGGCACTGACCGTAACGCGGCACATAAAGAAGGAATTGATACCGGCGCTGATTGACGCCGACACCGTGCGCGCCGAATGCTGGACCCATTCAAATCATTATGTAGCTCATAAATGGTTAAGTATATTAGGTGCCATAAGAGAAGCCACGGTTGAAGACTACGGCGAAAATAGAGTGCCGTACCATTGTTACTCTTGGACAAGAACGCGAATGGAGAATGAAGATGTGTGTTGGACCCTTGGCACCAAAGATCCCCCGAATGCCGCCGCCACCGCCACCACCAGAGCCGCCGGAACCGCCGCCCACACGGGATGACCCCCGCATTAATGAAGAAGCCAGGGCAGAGCGTAAGCGCAAGTTGTCGGCTAAGGGTCGTAGATCAACTATTCTAACCGGCGCGACGGGCGATACAGCAGATCCCAATATCGGCAAGACGCTGTTAGGTTCGTGATATGTGTGTAGGTTCGGATAATGGCAACGACAGCAATACCATAGAGCGTGAAACAATGGTCGATACTTTTGCTAACAAGCGCAATGTTGGTGAAACAAGTGGTGCCGGTCATAGTGGCTTATCTATGGGCGAGGCTGCAAGTATCGCCATGAACCCAGTGTCAAAACTATCCACGCCAGAGGAAAAGGGTTTGGCTGCTGCTCAAGTTGCCATGCCTGGAGGTTTTATTCTGGGGGGAATACGGGCGCTGAATTTAAGGTCACGTAGCCGTAGTTTGCTGGGTGACAGCGGTAGCGGCAAAACACTTTTAGGGGGTTGATATGCCAAAAGGCCAAGGAACATACGGATCAAAGCGCGGAAGACCGCCTAAAAAGCCATCCAAGAAGAAGGGCAAGTAATTTGTGTGTGCCGGATATGTCCCGGCAATCGGGTGGCAAGAAGTTGGCGCAAACCTCGTTAGGGGGGCGCTTAGACAAAGCCCAGCGTAACGCTACCGCCAATTATGGGGGTGGTACGGCTGCACGAAATAATATGCAATCAACGCTTTTGGGGACGCCGCGCAATACCGATGTGGCGGCAATCCGAAAGAATACGCTGCTGGAGATTTAATTAAATGGCTGCACCGGATACAAAAAATATCTTTGCCCGCTTTAAGCGGTTAAAGAATGACAGGGCTGTTTGGGAAGGTCATTGGGAAGAAATCGCAGAGCGCGTCTTGCCGCGTTCGCGTATTTTTACCGGCGAATTAACGGAAGGCGATAAGCGCACGTCTAAGCTATATGATGCCACAGCGGCTTTGGCTTGTGAGCGGTTCGCTTCGGCAGTCGAGAGTTTGCTGACGCCACGGGGTGCCAGATGGCATCAGTTGCGGTCTACCAATCCCACGCTAAACAAAGATCACGATGTCCGCTTGTGGTTCGACCAAGTGACGAACATCATGTTTTCTTACCGCTATTCTCCGAAGACGTTCTTTTCCAGCCAAATGTACGAAGGCTATATGTCTACCGGCGCTTTCGGTACGGCGGGCCTTTTTGTCGATGAGCATCCCGAAGGCGGCTTAATGTATCGGCAAGTACATTTAGCTGATTTGTATATTGCGGAAAACGAAATGGGCCGTATTGATACCGTGTTCCGCACGTTTAAGGTAACAGCGCGTCAAGCCCTCCGCATGTTTGAAGACAGCAGTCTTTCCGACAATATCCGCAAGTTAGCCGCCGATAAGCCCGATGATAAAATAGAACTTTTGCATGTTGTTTGCCCGCGTACTGACCGGGATATTACAGCGCGGGACCGTAGAAACCGGGCGTTTTTCTCCGGTTATTATGAAGTTAAGGAACAACAGCTTATTGAAGAAGGCGGCTTTGACGATAATCCTTATATTATCAGCCGTTATATTACCGGGCCACGCGAAGTGTACGGGCGTTCGCCCGCCATGACGATTTTGCCCGACATTAAAATGCTCAACGAAATGTCTAAGACGGTTATTCGTGCGGGACAAAAAGCCGTCGATCCACCGCTTATTATTGCAGATGATGGAGTTATTCTCCCTGTTAACTCCAAGCCGGGGGCGGCTACATTTGCAAGGATGGATGGGCGTAACCAAGCGCCTATCCAGCCATTACATACCGGGGCGCGTGTCGATATCGGCCTCGACATGATGGAACAAAGACGGAAGATGATTAATGATGCCTTCCTTGTTTCGCTTTTTCAAATTTTAGTCGAAAGCCCGCAAATGACGGCTACAGAGGTTTTACAACGCGCCCAAGAGAAAGGGGCGCTGCTGGCACCTACCGTGGGAAGGCAGCAATCGGAAACCATCGGGCCGTTGATTGAACGTGAATTTGCCCTTTTGGCAGAACAAGGCTTTATCCCTCCACCACCGCCGGTCATGGAAGAGGCGGGCGGCGAGTACGAAATTGAATATGTTTCGCCTTTAACCCAAGCCATGAAAGCGCCAGAAGGCGTTGGCATATTGCGTACCTTGGAAAGTGTACAGGCTATTGCCGCCGTCGATCCTAGTGTTATGGATAATTTTGATACCGATGAAATCACCCGCACTTTGGCAGAAATACACGGCGCTCCACAGAAAATCTTGCGCGATGAAAACGAAGTGGCTGAAATGCGCGGCCAGCGTCAGCAAGCACAAATGATGCAAACGGGGATAAACTCAGCCCCGCAATTGGCCGATGCGGGTCTGAAAGTGGCGCAAATTGCTGAAATGGGTCAGACTTAATGCCGGAACAGCATAAGGCCCAGGCCGAAATGGCCCAGGCTTACAAGGAGATTTTTCTCTACACGCCGCAAGGCAAGGCTATTCTGCTGGATTTGATTAAAGTCAGCGGCATTCTTGTCATTACCGGCCAGAGGGAAAGCAGTGAGCTTCAGCATATGCACGGCTCACAAGACATCGTGCGAAGGATTTTGTCTATTCTCTGCATCGATGAAGACAAACTTTTGTCATTAACCATAGGAGAAGATATCAATGCCGAATGAAACGGAAGGGTCCGCAATCCTTACGGAAGATGCGGGCAACCCAGACGTAGCAACCGAGTGGACGCAAGGTCTGGATGATTACAAAGACGTTATTGAGGCTAAAGGCTGGCAGGGGGCCGGTGATGTTTTGAAGTCTTACGTCAATCTGGAAAAACAAGTCGGTGCAGACAAAGTTGTTTTGCCAACGGACGGCACTGATCTTGCCGAATGGGAGGGCTGGTCAAAACTAGGTACGCCAGAGAAAGCGGAAGATTATCAACTTGCTTCGCCTGAAGGTTTTGAAAGCTACAACCAGGATTTGTCCGATTGGTTTCGGAGCGCAGCCCACGAAACAAAACTCCCGGCATCGACCGCGCAAGGATTACATGACCGCTTTGTCGAATACCAAATGGCGCAAATGGAATCCGCGCAACATCAGGTAGAGGATCAAAGGGTTGAGTGGGAAGGCGAATTGCAGAAGGAATACGGCCCAGCATTTCCGCAACGGGTGGAAGCTGCCAAACGGGCGCTTCGTGAGTATGGTTCAGACGAACTTGGTAAATTGTTGACACAAACAGGTTTAGGGTCAAACCCACACGTTGTTCGCGCTTTTGCTAAAATTGGCATGACGTTGGGGTCTGGGCCTCAATTTAAGGAAGGTGAAAGCGCCGGAATGTTTGGCACTACGCCAGAAATGGCGAAGGAGCAGATTGCGGCGATCCGGGCAAATCCGGCGTTTTGGGATGAAAGCCATCCTGAAAACAAGCCGTTGAAAGAAAAGATGAACAGATTATCAGAATTGGCGCACGGCACAGATGTCGTGGCGCAAAACGTATCCGTTGGATAACCATTAGGCCCAACAGTTGACAGCCGGAAAGACGGCGCGTGGCCCCGGACGGGATAACCACTTCACCCTAAACGCAACTCTAGTGAAAAGGAGAATTGACCAGTGTCAGTTCAAATCACAACTGCGTTTGTGGAGCAGTACAAAGGCAATGTTGAACACCTTGTCCAACAGAAGGGTTCCCGTCTACGTGAGGCGGTTTCAGTCGAAACCGTTGTGGGTAAGAACGCTTTTTTTGAGCAAATCGGGTCAACTGCCGCTCAACAACGCACGTCGAGACACGCCGACACGCCGCGAATGGATACACCCCATTCAAGGCGCAGAGTTAGTCTCACGGACTACGATTGGGCCGATCTCATCGACGATGAGGATGCGGTCAGACTACTCATTTCCCCTCAATCGCCATATGCTTCGGCAGCGGCTTGGGCAATGGGACGCGCAATGGACGAAGCTATTGTGGCTGCTGCTGATGGCTCTGCCTTCACCGGCGTGGCTGGTGGCACCACGACTTCGTATACGGCTGGCAATACAGTCGATGTCCAAGTTGGAGTTTCTCCAGCCGCCGACACCGGCCTAAATGTCGGTAAACTTAGAGCCGCCAAGCAAGTGCTTGATGCTAATGAGGCAGAAGATGGTGATCGTTATTGCGTCATCAACGCCAAACAGCTTCAGAACTTATTGGGTGAAACGGAAACCACCTCAAGTGACTTTGCCGTGGTAAAGGCACTCGTTAGTGGTGAAATTGATTCCTTCTTAGGATTCAAATTTATCCGTACTGAACTCATTGGCACAGATAGCAACTCTGACCATAAAGTTTTGTTCTGGCAAAAAGCCGGAATGAAACTGGCCATTGGCGCTGAACCGTCCATCAAGATTTCTGAGCGGGCCGATAAAAATCATGCGACACAAGTCTTCGCATCGATGGCTATCGGGAGTACCCGCATGCAGGAAGAGCTTGTTGGATACATTGAATGCGATCCAACCTAGGAGGGCTGAGAAATGGGTACTAAAAACACCGATCTGGTCACAAATTTTGAGGCCACTCCTCCGACGTTGAACGATGTTGCCGAGCTTCATGGCCGTGTGCGAATTGCACAAGGTACTGTGGCTCTTGCGGCAGGGGACAGCGATGACGATGATGTCGTTATGTTGGCTCCCATCCCGTCAAATGCAACGGTCCCGCACCTCTACATTGGGTCCGATACGTTTGGTGGAAGCTGCACGTTCAATGTTGGCATCTACACCACGGCTGGCGTAGTCAAAGACGAAGACGTTTTTGCCACGGCAGTTGCGGATGCTGCTGCACTTGCTGATGTTCGCCATGAAGTGGCTAACATTAACACTTGCAGCCAGAAGATGTACGAATTGGCTGGTGATTCTACTGATCCAGGCGGTTTCTACTACGTTGCAGCCACTATGGCAGCGGCTGGTGGAACCGGCGGTGATATGAGTTTCATCATCCACTACATTGTTGACTAACAGAATTGGGGAGGGTTCGTCCCTCCCCTTTTCTTTTGGAGAATTTATATGGCGGGTAGCATTGTAGACATTGCTAATAAAGCGTTGACCTACTTGGGGGCGGACCCAATGACGGCGCTAACAGATGACACGGTTGAAGGCCGCGCAATCAATCGCATCCATGAGCAATCGCGCCAATATTGTTTGCGTGATCACCCTTGGAATTTTGCCATGACCCGTGTCGCTCTGGCAGCAGACACCACAGCGCCCGTTTGGGAATACACTAATTCATTCCCCTGGCCTTCTGATTGTCTTCGGATCATTGAAGTGGATACCGTTGAGGAATGGTCTGTCGAGGGACGTAACATCGTGAGCGATGCCGCTGCGCCTTTAAACATTTTATACATTGCCGATATTACGGACACTTCCATCTATGATGCCAAGTTTGTGGAAGCGTATGCCATGCGGCTGGCTTCCGATGTAGCCTATGAACTAACGGCGAATCAAACCGTAGTGGCTTCGGTATCGGCAGCGTACTCAACTTTAATTCAGGAAGCGCGGTTGGTTGACGCGCAAGAAACTTTATCAGCCAGTGAAAATACATGGCTTGAAGCGAGAACGTAGATGTCTCGCGTTTCGCAGATCAAAACAAACTGGACGGCAGGGGAGATTTCAAAGGATCTTTTTGGCCGTGTTGACATTGCGAAATATGCGAATGGCGCAGAAACTCTGGAGAACTTCATTGTTCAGCCACACGGCGGCATTACCCGAAGGCCGGGGACGCGCTTTGTAAAAGAGGTTAAAACCTCTAGCGCCAAGACACGCCTGATCCCTTTTGAATTTTCAACCACTCAAGCCTACGTTATTGAGTTTGGTAATTTATACGTGCGGTTTTATAAGGACCAGGGTTCTATTCTTGAGGCCACTGTGGCCATTAGTGCAGCCACAAGAGCCAATCCTTGTGTGGTGACGGCAAACTCCCACGGCTATTCCAACGGAGATGAAATCTATATTGCGGCTGTTGTTGGCATGACCCAACTTAATGGCAAATATTACAAGGTCAAAAACAAGACAACGAACACGGTTGAGCTAACGGACGTTGACGATGCCAACATAGATTCCAGTGGCTACACCGCGTATTCATCCGCTGGCACGACGGCACGGGTGTATACGGTCACGACTACCTACCAGACAGCGGATCTGTTTGACCTTCAGTTCGCGCAGTCTGCCGATGTTCTTTATATCGGGCATCCCAGCTATACGTCGCGCAAGCTGACGCGAACGGCGCATACATCGTGGACGATCTCCGATATTACGTTTACGGACGGGCCATACCAAGACGAAAATATAACAACCACAACTTTGACGCCCAGCCACACATCGGGCAGTTCACGAACAATTACGGCCTCTGCAACAACGGGTATTAATGGCGGCGATGGGTTCCAGACCACAGACGTTGGCCGTTTGATTTCAGTTGGCCATCAGGCGGCTGAATGGGCAACAAGCACAGCGTATGCGCTTGCTGATGTAAAGCGAAATAGCGGCAATGTGTATGAGTGCATTAAGGCCGGAACTTCTGCCGGGTCAGGTGGGCCATCCGGCGAAGGCGATGAAATTGTTGACAGTGGAGCAACGTGGAAGTTCTTGAGAGATGGCGGTATCCAATGGGGGTATTGCACCGTCACCGCCCGGACCAATACGACGGTTGTTACCGTCACCGTCAATGCAACCTTTGGCGGGACATCGGCTGAAGCTAAATGGCGTCTGGGGGCATGGTCCGATACGACAGGCTTCCCAGCGGCAGTGGCATTCTATGAACAGCGTCTATTCTGGGCAGGTTCGTCGGAACAGCCACAGACCTTATGGGGTTCCAAATCAGGAGATTATGAAAATCATACGCCTGGGACGCTAGACGATGACCCCGTTATTTATACCCTGGCCACTGATCAGGTAAACGCTATTAGATGGTTAAGTCCTGGCAAGGTTATGGCCATTGGGACCGTTGGCGGCGAGTTCATCATTTCGGGTTCGACCACGGCAGACGCTTTGACCCCGACAAATGTTCGGGTTGTTAGAGAAGGCACTCGCGGATCAGCATCGCACACGCCGATACGAATTGATAATGTTGTTATATTCATCCAGCGGCAGCAGCGAAAGATTCGCGAGTTTGTCTACCAATTCGACAGCGACAGTTTCCAATCGCCGGATCTGACGATCTTGTCGAACCAAGTTGCCAAGGGTGGTGTAACGGAAATCGCGTACCAACAAGAGCCGTCAACAATTATTTGGGGAGTAAAAGCAGACGGCCAATTGATTGGCATGACGTATTTGCGCGATCAACAGGTAGTGGCGTGGCACCGTCATAAATTAGGCGGCACGTCGGGCTCATGCACCGTGACGGTAACGGATTATTCTAACATTGCCGTTGGGACCACTTTAATTTTTACGAAGTCCGACGGGTCGACAGTCACCTACACTTCAGAAGCGGCAGGGGGAACGGCCCCGTCGGATACGGATTACGGGTGGCGGCCAAACGAAAGTAATGACACCTCGGCAGACAATATCTACAGCCGAATAGAAGCCTCAAAGGCTACAACGGGCCTGACAACCTCAAACCCAGCGGCTAATGTTTTAACCATTACAGAAACAACGAGAGCCGGTGCGGGTCCGCTCACAGTGGTATCATCTGATACAACACGGCTGGCAACAACCGATCAGGCAATCCCGATAGTTGAAAGTCTTGCAATAATTCCTTCTTCCACTACTGGGGAAGAAGAGGTTTGGATGACGGTACAGCGCACTGTCAATGGAACGACAAGACGTTACGTTGAATTTTTGGAGGCTCAGTTTGATGTTGAAGAAGATCAAACAAAAGTTGATGCGTTTTATGTGGATAGCGGCCTCACCTATTCAGGGGCTTCGGCATCCTCTATCACGGGCTTGGATCACCTTGAAGGTGAAGCTATTACTTTGTTGGGTGACGGTTCGGTTTACACTAAACGCAACGTATCATCGGGCGTTATATCTGATGTCTCACCGGCAATTGTAAAAGGTCATGTCGGTCTAGCACAGCAATGTAAAATGAAAACCTTGAGGCCCGAAGCCGGTGGCGATGACGGCACGGCGCAAGGAAAAACCAAACGCGACTTTGAAGTTACCTTGCGATTAATTGATACGCTTGGTGGTCAAATAGGGCCGGATACGTCCAACCTTGATGAGATTATTTTCCGTACTGGTTCCGATCCAATGGATAGTTCGCCGCCATTATTTACGGGCGATAAAAAAGTTAACATCCGAGGCGGCTGGGATACAGACGGGCAAATGTTGTATATAAATGATGAGCCATTGCCCGTTCACATTACCGCGCTGGTTACGCGCATAATTACGCATGATGGGTAAATAATATGTGTCCAAGTATTTTAGTAGGCAGTGCAGCGGCGGCGGCTGGATCTGCTGGTTATACTGGTTTGATAGGAGCGGGCGGTGCTATTACTGCCGCTCAAGCCATTCCTACGAGTTTAGCTCTCCTAGGTAGTGGAATGTCGGCTTACCGCGTTTCTTATCAAAGCAAGGTACAAGCTGCAAACATGATATATCAGGGACAAATGGCAGAATATAATTCTATCGTTGCAGAAAACAACGCGCTAATGGCTGAACGGTCAGCCGAATATGATGCCGATACATTTGATTTGAATAAACGGCGCTTATTGGCGCAACAAAAAACTGGCTATGCAAAAAGCGGTGTTGTTATTAATCAAGACACGCCTCTTGATGTTTCGGCTGAAACGGCAGCGGAAGCCGAATTGGAACGGCTTGCCATTCTCTATAAGGGCAAAACCCAGGCCGAAGGGTTCCGGCAACAAGCGGCGGGTCAATTGTCTGCCGCTGCGCGATCCAGGGCTAATGCTGCTGCCGCAACAACAGGCGGTACTATTGCTGCTGCTGGGGAATTGGCCAAAGGGGCGTATAGTATTTATCGGTATGCCGGGGCCGGAACCAGTTTATTAGATATTACTTAGGTGTTACATGGCCAAAATCCCCCTTCTTCAACGTAGACAAACGCTGCCGACAACAACGGGGGTTCCTTCGCCGCCTGTTGCTTTACAGCAAGATACGACAGGACAAGCCGTGCAATCGTTTGGCACGGCGGCTTCGTCTATTGGAGAAAATCTTTTAAAGGCAAGAGCATCGGCTCAAGTGACACAAGCGACACTAAACACCACGTTAAAAATCAATGAATTGAAAGAGGGCATTGATACAGACGGTATATTATCTTGGGAGCGCAATGAGCCTAATGCCTTGCCGCCTACAGCCGCGCCGGAAGATGTGCGGGACCGGCTTAATGGAATTTATACAAAAGCGACAGAGGGCATGTCTCCCGCTGCTTTGGAATTGTTTAACCAAAAATTTTCCATCTTATCCAGCAAGGCACAAATTGAAATAAATCGTGATGCCACAGCGCGGGAAAATGCGGAGATTGTAGGCACGGCAATAACTTCGTTGGACGTATTTATAAAAGAAGCAAGAAAAGAAGAGTCCGAAGTTGGATGGCAGATGTATAAGGATTTGGGGACTGAGGCGATAGATGATCTTGTTGAGTTTAGACAAATGGGAGAGGTTCAAGCTGCTAAATTAAAGTCCCGTTTTATTCAAAATATGGATAAGATTAAAGGGGAACGTTTAAATACCGAAGTGGTGAAAGTTAGCGCGGACGGGATAAGAAGCGTTAGCCTTAACGACACGGAAACCGATAAAAAAGACCGCCTTAAAAAATTACAAACAAAATTAAATGCGGCTGTTGAGTTTGGGGCAAAAACAAAAGATGCCGCGCAAAAAGAACTAGAGGCATATAAGTTTGGAATTGATAATGCTCTTGCAGCGGCACACATTTTAGAAGATCCGTATCATTTTTTAAAGGAAATAAAAAAGCCCACGTTTTTGCCTAATTTAAAGGGAGAAAAAAGAGCGGCATTAGCGGAACGGGCGCAGAACAAAATTGCCCATGAGGAACGAAAAACAAAATCTGCTTTATTAAAAGAACAGGCCGCATTTAAACGGAATTTAAGAAGTGTAGTTAGCGCACTAAGGTCTAGCGGTGTAGCGGACGAATTGCTTGCACAATTTAGTGATGATGAAATTAGGGCCAATATTCCAGATAAAGACGAAGCAGAGGCTTTCATATTACTTAGAAATAATGCAGAAGAATTTCGCAAAAAATTGGATCAAGTAAAAGGCGCACCTCCTAGCGTTCATGCAAAATTAATGGGAGAATTTAAAGTAAAAGCGGGAGAAACAGCAAAGACGGCAGGGGAGGCCGGTGCTAGTGGAGCAGAGGCGCAAGCGAGTGCAACCTTGCAAGCAGCAATAGCGGCTGATTTAGCTGACAGGATGAAAGACCCGGTGGCCTATATTGGCAGAGAAACATCCGGGGATCCCGATGGCCTTGATGTGCAAGATGCCTTTGGTGTTTGGAGAATGGCAGCAAGCAATCCGAGTTCTAACCCAAATGATATTGCCATTGCATATGACAATTTTGCCAAAGCCAGAGAAGCGGCTTACGACAGAATGGGTTTTCCAGATTATCTACGAAAAAAATTACCCATTGGATTTATAAAAGACACGATAGCCTTTTTTAACGAAAAAAATCCAGAGCAAGTCGCAACGCGTCTTAAAAATTTAAAAGAGCAAATGGGCAAAGATTGGAACCTTATGTTTAGTGAAATGACAGATAAGGGGTTGCCAAAAAATGCCGGGGTGTTGACCGTTGTTGAGGACTCTTCTGCCCTACGACGGTTGACGAACATTCTTAAACAAGAGGGTGGAGTGCAGTTTCTAAAAGATCAGTTAGGCAGCGAAGTAGAACCCAATACAAAAAAAGAAATTACTGGTCTTATGAAAGATATGGTTGAGGCAAGTGGAACCAGCAACAGGGGAATGACCGCCTCTTTAAGGCAAGCAGTTCTTATACTGGCATTTGATAATATGGCTAATGACAGAGATGATCCAGTTGAAACCGCTTATGAAACTGTTATTGGTAATGTGTATCAGGTTATTAACCAGTCATATGTTAAAGGCGTTATCCCCCGTGATAAGGAAATTGAAAATCCAAATCTATTGGTATATAGGCTAAAACAATGGTTAAAAAATCCCGATAACATGGCACAAATCGACATATCAAAATTTGGTCATTCTAGCACACCTGATGATATGCGAGAACTATTAGTTATAGGAACGGCAAACTGGACGATATCTCCCGATGGTGACAATGTGCAATTGCGTAGGGCAAAAGGAGCGCCGGTAAAAGATAAAAATGGCGAAGATATTATTGTCCCTATCGCAAACATTGATTTATCTGCCCCGCCATCAGTAACTTTAAAACGTCTTTTAAGCCCGTTCCTTCCGGGGGTCAGAAAAGCAGAATGACGCAACTTTTTAACAATTTAGGCCCAACAAATGAATATGGTTTGTTGGAACACGGTGGCGCGTTTGAATTAAGTACAGTTTTGGGCGTATCACTGGATGAAACGACTGCCACAAACCCACTTACGCAAAATTGGCGTTGGTTGGAATTAACGGGGGAGCGGGCGGGCGACCTTCAGCGTGATTTTAGTTTAAATCCAGATGGGGAACCAGACGGGCAGCGCCGTCCAATGTTTGAAAGGTTTGGCGAAGCCCCGGTTCGCCGCCCAGAGTTTTTGTCAGAAGAAGAACAGACTGACAAAATCAGAACTGAAAAACTTGAAAAGGAATTAACCGCTGTTGATGGCGAAACCAGGGAAGGTTTGGCCTTGCGTATTAAATGGAAAAAAGAGGAACTAGCGCGTAAAGCTATTTTGACCAACACTGATGGCACAGCATCAACGGCAGTTGCTCAATTTGGTGTTGGCCTTTTGGGCAGTATGCTTGATCCAATTAACGTGGCTAGTGGGTTTGTTCCAATCTTAGGCGTGTCGCGCTATGCCGGAATTTTAGCTAAACAAGCATCAGCAATAGGCCGATTTTCAGTCCGCGCACGTAGGGGTGCCGCTGAAGGTTTGGTGGGCGCGGCAATGGTTGAGCCGTTAGTTTTAATGGCAACCGAAGCCACACAATACGATTACGATCTTTATGACAGTTTCGCCAATCTTGTTTTTGGAACCGTTTTAGGCGGTGGTTTGCATGGTATTGGAGGGGCGGTTAAAGACAATCTTGTACGCCGTAGAATGTTATCGATCATTGACGGGATAGATGAAAAAGCAAGACGGGAAGTTTTTGAAACGGCATTAGGCCAAGTAATGTCGGGGCGTCATGTTACCGGCGTGGATACCATGTTGCGAAAGGCGTTAGACGAAAACAATGCAACGGAAAGAGTGGTTGGCGGGAGGCCGGATCGTGAAATCGTTGGTGATAGTGATAGATTTGTAACGGCTGAAGATGAAGGCGTTTTATCCGGCGCAACTTTAAAAACTGTTTATAGCGATGATGGCCTTACCCAAACATCTTATAAGAATGTTGAAGACGCTCAAACAAAAGCGACTAAACTTGAAGAACAGGGATTTACCGCCACGGTTCGCTCTTTGGGAGAGGAGGATCACCGTATAGATATAGCAGTGCCGAATGATTTTGTACGCGCCCCGGATGGAGAATATCTGACATTTAAAAATAAAATGGATGCAGTCAAACATTCGCACAGTCTTATTCCAGAAGGAATATTAACGCACCCGACAAAAGTAGGCGATGAATGGCTTTTATACGATCTAACAAAACTCAATGAAACCGCGCCAAAAACCATTATGAATGTTGTTTCCAGCTTAGACGCCAGTGCCGATGAAATTAACATTCCCCTTGAAGTTCCCGTTATGCGGTCTGTTGACCGGCCTGATGCCGATGCTCCGACATTACAGGAGAAAGCGGCGGCTGATGCCCAAGAGGCAAATTCCGATAGCAATCTTGTTGGAGAAATGCAAGAACGTGAAGTGGCTGTGGAAGCTAATCGCCTTCTTGAAGACACATCGGAAGCCCTTGATCTTCCTGAAATTGAAGCGGAAACCGCGAATATTGAAGCAGAGGTTGAACGCCTACGCGCAGAAATAGGGGAAGAAGCTGCCACTGATGATTTTGTATTAAAGGGCCGTAAACAATTGGATCAGGCCGATGAGGCTTTAAAGAAAACACAAGAATCGGAAGACGCATTTAAACAAGCGGCAATCTGTGTGCTTGGAGCATTAGGATAATGAGTATCAAAGATTGTATTAATACGGTGCGGAAAGCCCATCCTAAATTAAACCGTGAAGAAGCGTTGGAGCTTTTGGGGGAAGTAGAGGGCATAGTAACAGAAATTAAAGCCAACAGAAAAGTCGCTAATTTACAAGAAGCTGTCGATAATGCGGTGCAACAGCGATTTAGTGATGCAGAACGTGAAGCGTTTATTTTAAAACGTAATGCCGCGATTAGTTACCGTACCCGGCTTGCCTTTATTACCAAGTTACGGGAAACGCCCATAGAAGAAATACCGCGCATGGTACAGGCGATAGTTGCCGGAGAAATGGGCGCTAAAAAATATAAGCAATCCATTGAAAGCAGTTCCCGCGCTTTGGCTTCAATAGCAAAAGCGGTTTTTGATCAGACAGTAGAGGCGGGGGGAGTGCCGCGTACAGTCGCAATGGCATTTTTGCGGAAAAAGGAAAATGGCCGTTTTCTTATTATGGAAATGGACGAACCTGGATCGTCCAATAATCCAACGGCAAAAGCCATAGCTGAAGCAATGGAGAAAACAAACGAATATTTACGCCGCCAAGCCAACAAAAGTGGCGCAGACATAGGCCGTATTCCTGGCTACCTTGCCAGGCAATCTCATAATAAAGATGCGGTTGCAAGCGCCAAGTTTGAGCAATGGTATAAAGATATTAGCCCATTGTTGGATGAAGAACGCACATTTGGGCGTCCCATGAGTGAGGAAGACAAACGGGCGTTTCTTGAAAGCGCCTGGAAATCTATTGTTATGGGCAAGCGTATTGATACGGTAACAGATTTAGCACAAGACCCGGAGTTTAAGGGGCCGGGAAATATGGGCAAGCGTTTATCGCGCAGCCGTTCTTTGCATTTCAAGCAAGACGGTGAAGCCGCTTGGACATATATGGAAATATATGGTGAACGGGATTTAGGCACCGCGTTTGTAAATGGCACTATCAATATGAGCGATAGCATTGCTGCTATGATGCACCTGGGGCCAAATCCTCATCATATGTTAAAAGAATTTATGGGTCGGGCAAGAAACAGAGCGCATGATGAAGGTGCGATTGATGTTGTAACTGAATTAGATAGCCCGGAGTACACCGCTAAAACAGATTTATGGTTTAATGAAGTTACCGGCAGCAATAATATGATGCCCAGGCATGGGACGGCTAGATACAACCTTGCAAAAGCTGCCAGTTTTGCAAAAAATCTAACATCATCGGCGGTTCTTGGTGGCGTAAGCCTTACATCTTTTGCCGATATGGGAACGATGGCTGTTCGTTTAGGGGAAATGAGTTTGCCCTTTTGGCAAGCACATCATTCGGTGCTTAGTGGATTATTTCAAGGACGGCGAAGTGGCGCGGTTCGTGATATAGCGGACAGCATGGGCGTTGGCATGGATGGTCTAATGGCCGGAGTTCAAGCGCGATGGCTTGGGTCTGATGCTCTGGACGGGCAAGGTTCACATTATGTATCGTGGGTAATGCGTATTACCGGCATGAACTGGTTGAACGATACTTTAAAAACGACTGCTGGATTAACGCTTAATAATTTTATTGCAAAGCAAGCCGGGAAACGATTTGACGAAATTGATGTTTCGTTGCGTAACGAAATGCAATCCTTTGGAATATTAGAAGCCGACTTTGAACTTATGAAAGGGTTGGTTCGGGAAGTTGATGGAACGAAATATATTGATCTTAGTTTGATTGATGATGTGGATACTCACATTCGTATATCCGGGTTTTTTACCGGCTTTGCGAACAGCGCCGTTTTAACGCCAGGAGCTAGGACGAACGCCTTTGTAAGAGGCGAAAGAGGAACGGCTATGGGTGAGTTTAAAACGCTGTTTTTTCACTTAAAATCATTCTCTCTTGCTTATGGACAGGAAATTCTATCCCGCGCCTTCAGTAAAGCAAACGAAGGCAAGCGAACAGGAATGCTTGCTCATATTTTAGTGTCTTCAATGGTCTATGGTTATCTGGCAACAATGCTTAAAGACTTGGCAAAGGGCAGAATGCCCGCCGATCCTACAAGAGAACCCCACACAATTGCTATGCGTAGTTTAATGGCGGCGGGTGGATTGGGCTTTTATGGCGATTTCCTTGTGGGCCAATTAAAATTAACAGACAACAAATTTGGCAGAGGGGCCATTGATGCCGTTGCTGGTCCCGTTATTGGTAATGCGCTTACAGCTTTGTCTATGGTTCCAGATGCTTTTGAAGGTGATTGGGATAAGTTTGGTCAAAAATCTTTTCGTGTTGCCAAATCATTGGTGCCGGGGGCTAACGTTTTTTACACCAGACAGGCCATTGACTATTTAATGTTATGGGAAATATCCGAATATCTTAATCCAGGGTGGGCGCGTAATTTTGAAAGGCGCGTAAAAGAAGAAACGGGACAAGAGTTTTTTGATACAGGCATTCCACCATTTAGACCACCAACTAGAGCCGTGCGGTAATGGAGTAAAGCAATGGTAGTTAGCGCAACCACAACAACCAAATCATACACGGGTGATGGGAGTACGACAGAATTTCCCACAACCTTTGTGTTTAAAGGCACCGGGTCAGCAGCAGAATTGACGGTTGTTGAGCGCACAATTGCAACAGGGGCCGAAGTGACCAAATCCTATAGCACACATTTCACGGTCACGGGTGGCAGTGGGAGTACAGGTACAGTAATAGCAGGGTCGGCACCAGCATCAACGGTCCAGTGGCACATACGGCGAAACACTACAGCCACACAAACGTCAAATTATGTAACCAACGATCCCTTCCCCGCCGACACGCTGGAGGGGGATATTGACAGACTGTCAATGGCTGGTCAGGAACGTGACGGCGATATTGGTCAGGCATTTAAATACCCCGATACCTATACGGGTGGCGCGTCTGTCACAGTGCCAGAGCCTGTTGCCAGCGCGTATCTTTTATTTAATGCAGCCGGAGATGCGTTAACTACCTCGACGGATAGTGCCGCCCAATACTTGGGGGGCAATGGTACGGCATCATTACCATTCTATAGTTTCAGTTCAGATCCTAATTCCGGCATCTACAGGGTAGGCGCGGATAATGTTGGTGTAGCAGTTGGTGGCAGCAAGGTTGTTGATATTACAAGCACCGGGATAAACGGCACGGCTATCGGTGCATCAACGGCGGCGGCGGGTACGTTCTCATCCATTACCTCTGGCGGTGATATTATATCCGATACGGATAGCACCGATAGTTTGGGATCGACAGGCGTCCGCTGGCTCAAGGCTTGGGTCGACAGCATCCAGACCACGGCTGATATCGACGTTGGAGCAAACTTGACAATCGCTGGAAATTTAACAGTCAACGGCAGCACAGTCACCAATTCAGTTACCAACCAAGTTATCGCGGACCCTCTGATTGAGTTGAACAACGGGGCCGGGTCGAATGCAAATGATCTAGGCTTTATCTTTGAGCGTGGCTCAACCGGCAATAATGGATTTATGGGCTGGGATGAAAGTGGAGATTTCTTCACCGTAGGAACAACGACTGCCACCGGATCATCAACCGGCAATATCTCATATTCGTTTGCCGATTTCAAATGCGCGGCGATCACGGCAACCTCTGGCACCCTAGCCGGGATTACAAGCCTGGGTCTAAACGCCGGAGCCACAATTACCGCCGGAATTTTAGATGAAGATGACATGAGTTCAAACAGTGCCGTCGCACTGACCACACAACAGGCCGCGAAAACCTACATAGATAATAACGCACCCGAAGCAGGCGTTAAGTTTGCGTTTGAATCCACGACAACGGATACGGATCAAGGGGCCGGAAAGGTCTGGCTAAATCATGGAACCCCGTCGAGCGCCACAGTTGTCTATATCGATGATGTTGAGGCTGGGGGCGTTTCGGTCAACGCCTGGGTTGATACCTGGGATGATGTTAGCAATACCGTAGCGCGAGGTTATCTCTACATAGCTTCTTACGGCACGACGAATGCCATCTTGGTTTACAAGGTGTCGGGATCAGTCACGAGTGCATCGACCTATTCCAAGGTGGCGGCAACTCATGTTCTGACAGTCGGCACCATCTCGGATGGCGATAGCATAGGCTTGACGTTTGTTCCCAGCGGAGCGGACGGCAGTGGCGATATGTCAGATGTTGTTGATGATACCTCGCCGACTTTGGGCGGCGATTTAGATGTTGGAAGTTACGACCTCACCAGCGCGTCAAATGCGGATGTTGACATCAACCCCCACGGCACCGGCAACGTGGTCTTAAAGACAGACCTTGTTTCAATTGGTGGCGGTAGTGAGGTCGGCCACATTTCATCCAACAGCACACAGGATCTAAAACTCTCCACCAACAGTGCGACAAACTCCGGCACTATAGTTATCACCGATGGCGCGAACGAAGCGATCACTTTGACGCCAAATGGCACGGGCATCGTTGATATCCAAGGTTCAATGAACAGTTCAATTTCATCAACGGGCAAAGCAATCGTCTTTGGCTTCTAAAGGAGAATCAAAATGGCAAGTGAAGTAATGAGTTACTCGTTGACGGCGGGAGTAACCGATTCAGAGAGCGTTTTAATCAACGGCGTCGATGGCCATAACTACGTGATTGTCTCCATCATCTGCACTGAGACGGCAGGCGCAGCCGAAACTTTGGATCTCTATATAGACGAAAATGGCGGTGGAACTGACTTTGAAATCCTGAGCGATCAGGCTATCGGAGCCAACGAGACGTTTGTCTGGAATGATCGTTTTGTCATCACTGACACTGATCATCTATGTGCCGCCACGGCAAGCAGTGCAAATGTTGATATTGTGGTCAGCTTCTTAGATCAGACGAGGTAAATTATGAGCGGTATACTTACTGATAATCTAGGTCGTGCTGGGGGTTTGATGAAGGCAGCTGCGGCTGGTGGCGGATGGGCCTTTGTATCAGCCGTTACAGCAAGTTCATCTGCCACAGTAGCTTTCACTAATCATGCATCAGGTTACGATTATGAATATGTCTTTGAGAGCATTATCCCTGCAAGTGATAACGTAGAACTACGGGCAGAAGTAGGAGTAGCTGGGCCTACCTACAGAACAAGTGGTTATCAAACATCTAGAACTTATATCTCCAGAGACGGGACATCTGTAGGTGTTGGCTCTATAAACGGTACGATTGCACATTTTGCATTAGCAAATGGTATAGGAAATACATCCACAGAGGGCATCAATAGATTTGTTGTTATGTTATCTGATCCTGCTAACAGCGGGAACTACACACAGTTAAATGCTCAAGGAACTATTGAGGATACGGGGGGTGATGTTAATAACTCCATGGCTGGCGGTAAATACCACTCGACAGCGGAAGCAAACACCGCCATTAAGTTCTATTTCAGTAGTGGTAATGTTGCCTCTGGAACCATTACGCAGTACAGACGGAGTTTAAGTTAATGGTTAGATTTCATAGTACGCAAGATGGTCGTGTTCAGTTTTCTCAGTCAGAAGAAGATGCAGCAGATGCAGCAGAGCTTGAGTGGACTAACGGTCAAGCAGTAAGGGATGCCCTCGCAGAAATCAATCGCCTTGAAGCTGAAGTAACTCAGAGGAGATTGCGCGATTCTGTCCTAACCGCTGATGGCAAAACCTGGCTAACTAACAAGGAAGCCGAAATTGCTACGGAACGTGCGAAGCTCTAGCCTGACTAAATTCATCCGCGTCGGTAACGTCCACTACCCCATTCCCTCACAAATAAAACAAGCAGAGCAAGCATTTCGCTGGCGGCATGAGGCGTGGCTAACAGAGCTGAGAAAGAGAAGAAAACATGGCCTTGTACGGCGAACAACTGGTAAAGGACATGGCGGCTCTTGAGAAAACTATTGCATCCCGCTTTAGAAGAATAGAGGCAATGATTGTATTAATCGCTATTTTAATTGTCACGATGGTTGTGTTAAAGGGAGATTTGAACTGGATACTATCTTGAAGTGGTGGGAAAACACCTTCGGCGGTAACAACTCAATATGGAATATTGACTATGGCAAAATCATTATTATTGGTCTTCTGCTGTATCATATTTTTTGGCAGTCCTAGCCTAGTTCAGGCTGATGAGAAGGTCTTCGCTGGCTGGATTCTCCATATGTTTCTAAGTGGTCAGTTGAAGGAATACACGCCTCGCGGCGGAATGACGGAATGCTTGAGTGTTAAACGAAAGATCATGCGCTCACAAGGGCATTTGCACGTTGGGGCGAGATGGGAATGCAAAACTGGGAAATTAGTTTTACGGAAATACAACGCTGGGCAAGATGGTAATAAGTGGTTGCCCGTCGAGCATTTAGGTAATGACTAAAGAAGAACGTGGACAAAGAAGGAGTGACGGACTGAATATTAGTGATAGCTCAGCCATAAGTATGCCGATACGCAATCTAATTAGCATTGTGTTGGCTGTTGGGTTGGGGGTGTGGTCCTACTTCGGTATCGTAGAGCGATTGAATAGGTTAGAGACGTTTGAGCAATTAGTACAAAAGGATTTAGAGCAGGGATTAAGGGGGTTAAGTGTAGACATAGAGAAGAACAATGAATTTAGGATAAAGTGGCCGCGAGGTGAAATGGGTCAACCCCCAGCGGATCAGGAGCAGTTTCTGTTGATTGAGCATCTAGGAAAACAGGTTGATAAGATTCAAAATAGGCTGGAACAGGGAATGTCAAACGGCGTAAATATCAAACGGCTGCAATCGGATATGATAGAGGTCCGCGCAGCGGTTGAAAAACTGAAAGACAAGCAACGGCTGATAAATAACGGAATAGCGAGTGAGTGAATGGAACTGAAGTATTTAAAGACATGGCTGTGGCTGTGCGGGGCTTTCGCGGCAGGTCTACTAGTTGCAGTGATGCTTCTCAGTTGAGCCGATATGATGGTGATAATTAGATGGACCCAGTTACAATCGCAGCCTCTATTGCCGCCGTTAAAACTGCTATCGGCGCTGCGAAGAATATTAAGGATATAGGAAATTCCTTAGAAAATTTATTCTCTAATCACGAGAAGGCAGAAGATACTTCTAAGAAGAAACAGAAAGGAAAGACTAAACCCACTACACGGATGCAGCAAGTTCTGCGTATGAGAGCGGGAGATGAAGGTTATGATGATGAGACTTCTATTTCGGCTGTCGCGAATAAGCATTTTCAAGCTAAGGCAGCGGCTGCTGAGCTTGAAAGTTTAGCTAGAGAAATAGATCGTAAGTGGGGTCAAGGCACGTGGGGCCAGATCTTACAACAGCGGAAAAAGTTATTAGCTGAGAAAGCAGCTTCTGAACAATTAGCAAAAGAGAATGCACTACGAAAAGCAAAAGATGATAAAATATTTTGGCATAAAGTGGTGGTGGAGTCAGGGAAGGTATTGTTGATAATCTGCTTCGCTGGACTAGTTGTTTTATTTTTGTGGTGGGCGTCAACTGCGAACATTAGTCAGTTAAGGTGAAAATATGGAGCTGACAGCGGCTCACGCAATGCAATTTTTGATGCTAGTTGGAACTATTGCTGGCGGTTATGCAGTGGTGAAGTCCCAGCTATCAAGAGTTATGGAAGACTTAGACCGCCACATTAAAGCATCAGAAGAACATAAAACTAATTTCGACGGACGCTTGGATGAGGCGGAGTCAGAACGAGCAGTATTCAGTAGTAAGGTCAAACAGCTCGCCGAGATTAATTCTGTGGCAAGCCTAGCGGTTCTCAACACGCGCCTAGCGCGATTAGAGGCAGCGATTGAATATTTAACTAAAGACGTGACGCACCTCAAGGCCATGCACAATACAAAGCATCCACCATCAGGGTAACAAGTCATGGAACCAAAAGACCTCATATCTATTGCCCCTGGTGGCTTGGCTATAGCCGCATCTTATCTTGGCTTAATCAACACATTAATAAGTATCGTGTTTGTTGGTGCATCCCTAGCCTTCCTTATCTGGCGGTGGCGGCAGGCGGTTAAGGAGAAAGACAATTCACAGCATTCTTAGATGGTGGGAACAACGATTTGGCGGCGAAAGTCAGATAATCCGCAAGGATTTGGATCAAGCAGTATCTACGCTCAAGGCAGATATAAATAAGAATAACGAATTTAGAATCAAGTGGCCCAGAGGGGAGCTAGGTCAGGCATCTGCTGACCAAGAGCAATACCTTTTGATTGAACATTTAAGCGGCCAAGCTGAGAAAATTCAGAACCGCATTGAGGCAGGGATGAGTAACGGCGTGAATATCACGCGGCTGCAAGAGGACGTTAAAACTTTAAGGGCTGATGTTGAGACGCTGAAAGACAAGCAACGTGGAATGCTGATGAACGGTAAGGGCAGATGATTAAGCTAACCATTCTGGTTTTCAGCTTGATGTTGGGCGCTTGCCAGACGACAGAAACCGCAACCAAAGAAAAGCCTGAAGAATATTGCGGCCCCAGCCCTGCAATGCACAAGGCTGGAATGCACACAATTTTAATGGAAGCAAACGACGACATTTCGTTTCGGGATTTGGGCGAAATAGATCACCTTGTTTTCCTAAATTCTTATAACAAAACCCCGCCACCGTCTGACACTAAAGCTGATAGGATCAGGTTCTATTACAAACTTGGAGCGAGACAAATTTTCATGGTGATGACAGTCCAAGACTGTGTATCACGAGCAGGGCCAGTGGCTATTTACCAAGCTGAAGCGTGGCTGCAAGGAATTGTTTTAGACCCAAGTCAGTTTTTGGACGACGAACTCAAAATTTAGAATCAAATTGTGGGGGTAATTATGGCCAGATTAACTGTGTTGATTTTAGGGTTACTCCTGGGTGCCTGTCGGGTGGAAATTCCCGTTGACCTCAATAAAATGATGATGTCCAACGCTGATTTGCGCCAGCAAGAGCGTGAGCTTGATCGTGCTTTTTGAACACTACAACGAGATTCCTTTAAACGGCTGGCCGTATCGTTATTTCCAACCCAAAGAAATTGCCTGTAAAGGTACAGGTAAAATCCTCCTCAATGAGATGGCCCTCACTGCTTTGGATAATCTTCGCACCCATCTTGGCCATTCTATCAGCCTGTCGAGTGGTTTCCGTTCAAAATACCATAATTCAAAAGTCGGGGGCTCACCAAAATCAAGCCATCTTGAGGGGCATGCCTTCGACGTTAGGCTCCAAGGGCGAGATAAAGAAGTGATAAGGAAGGTTGCAGAACAGGTTGGCTTTAAAGGTTTCGGAATGAGCTACCAGACGTTTATTCATATTGATATGGGCCGTAGGAGACAATGGTAGCATGATAGACATGATCTTTTCGGTTTTAACCGGCGGTGCTACGGGCATACTCGGGTCAGTACTGGGTAAGGTGTTCAACTTTGTCGATGTCTTCATTGAAGAAAAGAAGGCCAAGGGTGAACATCAACGCACCATTGAGATGCACCGTTTGCAATCAGAACTAAGAGCCGACGAATTAGAGAATGAACGGGCTATTGTAGAAGAGCAGTCGTCTGGTGCGGCTCGTGTGGCATCCTATTCCATGATGACCGGCGTTGAGGTTCCTTATCCTTGGGTGGCAGCTTGCCTTCGCTTGATGCGCCCATTACTCACTGTGATGCTAGTGGGCATAGTGTGGTATATTTATTCGGTGAGCGATGACCTTGCCCAACAGGAAACTATTATCCAGAGCGTTATTTATATGAGTTCCACGGCTGTTCTTTGGTGGTTCGGAGACCGCGCCATGCGTCCTAAGAAATGATCCCTGATGAACAATCGGCCCATGTGAACTGCCCATGGTGCAGTGCGTGGACAAGATTAGAATTTGTTAGAGGGCATATGGAATGCCCGGTATGCAGCAACCCTGTATCCGATTGCTGTGACGGTGAAAAAGAAGAGGCCCCGGAAGGGGCCTGATCTCTATTATGCGGCTTCGCCCGTTCTTGTTTTCAAGTCATTAAAAGCCCTTTGCATATCCATGACCATTCCATCAGTTGCGGCACCCTCGTCCCGCGCTTTTTCTAATGTGATTTTTTTTCGGACGTATACATCGGCAGCTTGATAACAACGCTTTAATTTTATATATTCTGAATTGTTATCGTCTGCCAATGCGTAAGCGCGATGCGCCCCCTTTTTCATTTGCACCAAATATCCGCGCTCAACCAAGCTGGCAAAATAGCGATGCGCTCCTGATTTAACGCTGCCCATCGCCTTGGCTAATTCAGCCATATTAGGTGCCATCCCCCTTTCCTTGATTTGCATACTAATAAAATCATATGCCTCTTGCTGTTTTGGCGTGAGTGAATATTTCATTCTCCCGCTTCCTCCGCTTTTGCGGATAGCCGTTTAAGCACTCTTCTATAGTGTTGGCCAAACGTGCCAGCCAAATCTTTATACTCTTTTTTTAGACGACCAATTATATCGTCATGGTAGTTTTTATGCTCTCCAATTTCGTGGCGTCTGTCTTTAAATGTCATGCCGTGATCATGTTCTATTGCCTTCCAGGCTAATTTCATAGCGGCAATCCATTCATCTACCGTGGCAAATTCTTTTGTGCCTTCTTCCGTAGCCATTTCCCATGCCCGTGGCGTATCATCGTGTATATCCCCCACAGACGCGCTCTCAGAAGCGTCTGTTTTCTTAGGGGCCACGGGTATCTGATCCTCGCTTTCGTCAATCTCTGGCGATCCTGGCGGGTCAATTCCCTTCACATCCCCCCCAAATGCAGCATCCAGTGGATTATCGCCTGGCTTGGGCGTAATATCTTTAATTTCGGGTTCTCCCGTTGGATAATCCATTGCTTCCTCTTTAATAACGATGCCCGACAGGGCATCAGGGAAGCTATCACGCGCTGCAAATCCCCTTGCTCTCATTTGCAGCATTCGTTTTGGATATTGTTGCCACGGCCCTTTTCTAGTAAGCCCTGCCCTTTCTGCATCTTTCATACTGAATGTGCGAACGGTTGGGATAAGATGGCCATTGGGCCGTTTGCGAATAATCGTACACGTTGCAACATCCCCTTCCAATTTTTCTTCTAAATGATGATACTCAGGATGGCCGGTTATTAATGCTAGCAATCCATCGCCATATAATGATGGCTTCCCGTTGATGACGGCCATCGACTGTAAGGCAGCGAACGGTGCCAAGCCAACTTCAGATGCCCATTGTACTGCCACCACAATATCAGCGGGTTTCCCTTGAAAATTTTTGGGACACATCTGACTTGAGGCCATTACTTTGGCAAACTCAAATGCCTCATCCATATTGCTTGGTGTTAAAATACCGGCTTGTTTAAGCACTACGTCACCCATTTTTAATCTCCTTTATATTAATAGTTTTTTGACGAACAGAACGCGCCTCTTTTGCGGCAACAATTTTTTCCGGTTGCGATTTATAGTTTTTTAATGGCCATAATATTTCGTATCTACCAACTCGCGCTTTGGTATGGTTGCCCATTTGCTTTTGAATTTCGCAAGCTAATAGATCCTTTGCTTTCTCACCGTCTTTGAGGCCCTCGTTTACCAAATGATATTCGCGAACTAGAGGTTCATAATCGGCGCTCAATTTTTTTGGTTCTTGCTCATTTCCTAAAGGATAAACCAGAGCCGCATCCGCCCGATTTGCTAGGTCATAGTATTCGGGTTCTGGGGCGTTGATGCGCCTATCAAAATCAAAGACAGCTTCGGTGATGCTTTTAACCGTGCCAGGGTGGATGGGAAATAGCCAAATTCGTAGCTCAATTCCCCCGTATAAGACCATAAGTGCGGACCATTTATATTGTCCGCACATCATCAATCCTTGTATTTGTATTGGCCCGCGCTGCATTGCCGGAAAATCTTCTGGCCGGGTTCGTGTTGCTTTGCTTTCAATAACCCCTTCGCCTTCTAAAACAATTTTGTTTTGACCAACCACATAGATGCCGCTTTCGGGATCATTATGAATGGTCAAATATTTTCCATCGGCCAGTCCATCCAAACTTCCTTCTAGCGGCAAAGTTAAATGTTTTACTGGTGCTTCTATTCCAAGTTGAGGGTCAATGCCTAATCGTTTGCATCCTTCAATTAGAATAATGGGTTCAAGACGATCTCCCCAGCGCGTCCATTCGTTGCCATCCCAAATTATTGCATTCCCCGCAATGTGAGCGCGGGTTTCCAGCAATTGTTCGTTCTGGGTTTTATAAGTATTTAAGCCCATTATTGCGGATAGAATGCTACATGATGCTTTTTTGTTTGATGTTAGTTTCCCGACCATATCATATCACCTCCAAAACAGCGGCGGCGATAAGGGTCCAGCCCCAACATGAAACCATTAGTGCAAGCAACGTAACAAATTCCAAAACACCTTTGCTAAACGTAAAAGGTTTTTCTTTGTCAGACATCATTTTTTCCTTCCTTTTTTACACGATCTATAACTAATTTGACCTGTTGTGGGTGCCATTTAGGGCCATTTTTTGACCCTATTTCTCCATACACTGGTATCCCCTTATCAATTTTCTTCTGGCGGGCGGGCGTTTCTATCTTCCGATTAGTTAGTTCTTCTGCAATTTGCCGCATACTGGTTAAGCCCAATTTTCGGCATTGTTCAATAGTGGGATAGATGTTCATCGCAATCATGTTGGCAGCAGAAATGCGATTAGCCCGCCCTGCTTTTTGTACTGTGTCCCAATTTTTTGAACCCAGTTTTTTCATGTGTTTTTTTTCTTTGGTCACATGAAACCCCGTTTTGGCGATGTGCCGTTTCATAACGGCCTGGGCAGATTTAACTCGCGCTTGTATCTGTTCGCGTTCATATTGCGCGGCAGCGGCCAATATATGCACGGTGAAATTTGATACATAAGGCTGGTCAGCGCACACAAATTTAATACCGCTTTCCATGAGCCGTGCCACAAAATACATAGACCGGCTTAATCGATCCAATTTTGCAACCAGCAGCGTAGCCTTTTCTTTGTCGCAAAGCGCCAAGGCGCTTTCCAGTTGCGGGCGCTTATTTTTCGCCCCGCTTTCCACTTCGGTAAACTCCCCAACAACTTTTAGGTTGCCCCCGTTTAGATAGTCAAGACACGCTTTTTTTTGCGCGTCGATCCCTATCCCGTCAGCCCCTTGTTTGGAGGTAGATACCCGGTAATAGCACACTGCCTTGTCATACCCTGATGCTCTCATCACTCCCCCCGTTCTGCTAAAATTTTATTCACAGCCCGCATATTTGTAATTGCAATAACCGCCTCGCATTTTGGATGTTTCTGAAACACCTTTTTAATGCGTGTTGGGTAACGGGATGACCACAACCAACGGGGGATTCGGTCACAATGGGGCGGGATGGCGCGGCGTGTAGTATAACGCCCGTTGCCATTTATCCACTGACTTGTAATAACAGCCCCGCCACGTCTCTTTAGTTCTGCCAACGCTTCAATTTGCGATTTCGTTATTTTTCTGTTCACCATCACCCTTCTCCCCCGTTTATTGTTGTGCCATCCGAATTATAACCAGGGCTTTTCCTTAGACATAAGTTGGCTTTCTTCTCCAAATTGATTGGATAATCGCCGTCCATTTCCCAAAGCACCCAAGTCGTGCGCTTGTGCCATTTGTGGTGAAAGATACCCACGGCAATTAAAGCATTGCCAAGCGCATGATGTTCATTAAGCAATTCAGAAAAACGATCTGATGCTGGATCAACAAAAAATGGCGCTGTTGTTTGCTGACGTAATTGGTTTTCCAAATACAGCTTAACAAGCGGAAAATCCGATCCATCAAGCGGTATGAAATCTGGTGTATCGCTATGGCCACCAACGGCACAATCGCCGTTGATGGCTAAAAGACACATGGGGTATTGCATTTCCATCATCATTCTCCCTTATGCTTTTTTCTTGGAGGTCTTGGGCTTCACCGGCAAATACACCTCATATGCCAGCATTTCTTGAAAATCTTCCCAATCAAGAAACGTGTCTAATTCACCATCACACGTTGCGATAGCGGCGTATTCGTACACATGAACTTTTGGACGAGGCCATACTTGCGGAAACCAGCGCCTTTCTTGCTGGCGAATCATTTCCCACCTTTCTGAAAAAGATATATTTTTCCAATAATACTGTTTTTTGCCTAGGTTAAAGAAAATTTTGGCTGTATCTATCCACGACATGAGCCGGTGGTCCGCGCTGTGATCTGGCCGCACCTTCACTCTGGACAGATATAACGTGTGGACGGTAATCGTTTTATAGCCGTAATGATTCCAATTACTTTTCTCTGGGTTGAGTTTCCACGTCCGCTCAATCGGAATTGCTGTTGTCATAGTAGTTTCTCCTTCTCTTCACTCTAGTTTCTCAATTAGTTCCAATTGCACTTGTATATACACTGTGCTAGCTTGTCAAGTTCTGAGTGGGAAAAATTTACGATGCCAAACAAAACTCCGTTTTTTATAAGATTGAAACCCGCGATTATGGATGGCTTGCGTGAGGCCGCTACCCGTGAAGGCACCACAATCACTGGGATTATTGAAGAGGCGCTGGAAAAAGAACTACCTGTACGAAATAAAAGCGTTAACGACCATCGTCTCACGCCGGAAGACAATGTTTAAAATGCGTAAAAAAAATAAATACGGGGCAGTAAAAACCAAAGTTGACGGCATTTTATTTGACAGCAAGGCGGAGGCTAGTCGCTATATGGTATTGGTTTTGTTGGAGCGCCAGGGGGAAATTCAACGGCTGGAATTGCAACCGAAGTTTGATTGCATCGTCAACAGTAAGAAAATTTGCTCTTACCGTGCGGATTTCCGTTATTTTACGAATCGTGGAGTTGTAGTTGAGGATGTCAAGGGCATGAAAACGCCCGTATACCGGATCAAGAAAAAGTTAGTTGAGGCGCTGTACCCAGGCGTCAAAATTCAAGAGGTGCAATGATTTGTCAAATGTGTAATGGAAACTCCGAAATCTATCGCCCGATGACAACGATAACACAGGAAATTCAGCGGCATTTCCAAAAAAAAGGGCGAATTGAAAGCGTGGTTGTGGATGTTAAACAAAACATCGGGGGGGTAGATGCGTGTCCAATGTGCGCTGGCCGCGCCGAAGTCGAATATCAAGTGAGTTCACAATGATCTGCCCTGAGTGTGATGGCACAGGCAGGGTTGAGCGATGCAACTGGAATGGCTATTACGAAGTGCCGTGTACCAACTGCTACGAGAGTTTAGGTGAGGTTCCTGAAGAAGAGAATGATGATGCCAGTTAAATACACTCTAGGCTATATCGTGTTGATTGCGGCGGCAAACTGGGGATTTACGGTGGTTCCGCTAGTTCCGGTGTTTGGAGAAATGTTTCCAGCCATGTCAGTTGACAGTGCCGACATCGCCCGAAATAACAACCGAAAACAAAATACGATAGAGAGTATGATCCAGCGTTGGGATTGCTCGCAACCGCAATTTCGTTGGTCAAAAAGGCCGGTTCAAATTGATTTAATGGTGAATGATGCAGTGCGAGATTTGCGGGCGTGATGGCAGAATCGGTAATGAAATTATCCCAACCGCAACCGGACACTGGGTTTGTCACGGGGCGTGTCACAAAAAATTGGTCCGGTCACGACAGGAAAATGGCACGAGCTTATGTTCGGGCGATGGATGCAGAAGCGGTGGTTATGAGATGGCTGCGTTGCCACGGCTACAGCTTAACGGTGGGCGCGATAAAGGTGCGTAGAAGTAAATCGGAAATAGACCAGAACAAGGATGAGGGTGACATTTATGTTGATGGTAAGGGCTGTGTTGAGGTGAAGAACAGCAGCCGAAATTTTACAACCCGGTGGCCTTTCCCCAGTATCTTTGTAGATACCGTAGAAAAAGTCGACGCGAAAATTGACGCAACGTGGTTTTGGATCACTGTGTCTAGTGATTTGCGTTGTGGCGCGGCGATTCCAACAAGCACCAAAGAAAATTGGTCTATTTTAAAAAATGCTGCCCCAACTCGCTATGGTACTCGACAGGATGTCTATTCTGCAAATGTTAACGATATCCGATTTGTTAATTTGCTCAAGCCCCCCCAAAAAATACAGGAGTTAGTTGATGGCTAATTTTCCACACATGCCGCTTTGGACAGATGCTTATATGGCCGATTGCGCTCACCTTAGTTTTGAAGAACATGGTGTGTATTTGGTGTTGCTGATGAAAATTTGGAGAGCGCCAAACTGTCAAGTTCCAAACGACATGAAATGGATACAGCGGCATCTGAATGCGTCCGATGATCAAATGAAAAACCTTGTCAAACCTTTAGTGGCTGAGTTTTTTGACACGACAGGAAACTGGGTTACACAAAAGCGTTTAAAAGCTGAATATGAGTGGGTTCAAAAAAGAACAGGCAAACAAAGGGCAGCCGCTAAGTCCCGATGGGATAAGGAAAAACTTGCATGCGAACGCAATGCCTCTATACCTATACCTATACCTATACCTATACCTATAGATAGTAACCCCCCTATAATCCCCCCAAGAAAACGCAAGCCCAAAAAGGTTCCACTGCCCCAAAATTGGGAACCCAATGATCACGCAAAACAGATTGCAGAGGAGTTAAATTATGACGAAAAAGAGAGGAAGCTCATTCTTGACGAGTTCATCAACAGTGCCGAAGCAAACGGACGAACCTACGCAAATTGGGATGCCGCATTCTACAACTGGTTGCGATCAGAATTTACAATCAGAAAAATCCAACAATACCGACGTAACAACAACATCACGTCCATCCATTCAAACAGAAGAAATAGTGGTGACATCGTTACCGCCGTTGGTCAGTTCATCGCTAGAGGAAGTTCTTGATAAAGATTTCAATATTGTTGCTTACACGCTAAATAAAATTGTTCCGGTTGACGAACTGGAAGCTGGTATCGTTGTTATTAATGAGCTTTCAAAGCCTATGGAAAGAAAAGAAATAGGATTGATGATTGTAGAATTGTTTTCGCTGACAAAGCGCCGGAAAGAAGATCAATTAACGTTAAATATGGTTGTTGAGGCATACGGATTACGGTTAGGTCAATACCCGGCTGATATTGTCAGAGAGGTTTTAACCAAATGGCCGGATCAATCTATGTGGTGGCCAGCCTGGCATGAGCTTAAAGAGGAAATTGATTGGAGGAATAAACGAGCTAAAATGAAAGCGGCTCTGGAAAAGAAGCTAGCGCCGGACAGAACGCAATCCGTTATTAATCAGGCAATTAGGAAAGGTTAATGGGTAAAAAATTTGGATCATCACATATGCGCTCACCCGACTTATCGCGAAACACCCATAGCAAGAGGTTACTTCCCAAAAATTATGGGTTTATGGATTTAAATGAGGATCTTGAGGGGGCGATAGAAATCAATAACCGATCTGGACGCCGTGCGGAAGCATCAAAACAACGAAAAATTATGGGGAGGAAGGCATAATGTTGAAGCGATAACTTGAACGACAATTTTAAACACCGTGTTCAAAGGAGAAAATTAATGGCTGACAGATATGAGTTAAAGACGGCGAGGACAGGAACTGACGGCAAAACCTACTGGACAAAAATCGGCACGATGTTCCCAATGAAAGAAAAGGATGGGTTTAACCTAATCTTTGATGCCCTGCCGACACCAGGGATAGATGACAGAGGACAGATTGCAACCAGGGTTACGGCTTGGGAACCCTACAAGGATGATGGAATAAGCTCACATAATCGATCTAAGGCCGATGGGTTCCAGACAGGGCCAAAAGTTGAAGAGATTGATGACGAAATTCCGTTTTAATGCCCAAGAAGAAAAAAAAAATAAAATCGGTTAATTCTGATTTAGGAACGTTTGAGGCAAAGCAACATGGTGACTTTGTTTTAGAAGACACAATGGTGGCTGGAATTAAACGTGTGCGGAATATCACAGTTGACCCAATTGAAACTTTACATCGACGGAACTTAATAACTCCGGTTCAGTACAATGCAGCGTCACGGTTTGCTCACGTTTTTCGACAGGCATTATTGACTGAAACGTATGCCACGGTTAGGTTTGGAGAGGTTAAGGCCACACCTAGTCTGGAGATGCACGAAGCTATAGCCAAAGCAAAATCAGAGGTGCGATGCGCTTTGAATTTTGTTGGTAATCCATTGGCTTCGCTAATTGAGCATACCGTTGGAGGTTGCCGTCAGCCCTCGACTTGGGCGGGCGGCAAGGCTTCCGTTGAGGCACTACGTCTAGCCCTGGATGGCCTTGTTACCTACTACAAAATGTAAGTTTCTGCCTTTGTCCATCTTTACAGGGAGGTTCTGATTGGTGTAATTCATATATATTGGATTTTATGTCCATAACATCCTTCTCTAGTTCCTTTGACATCCGGCGCTGAAACGCGCCGGTTGTTTTTTGGGGAGTTCAAATGGGTAGACGAACGAAACGCACACCTAAACTAATCAATAAATTACTTGTTGGTTTGGAAAATGGCGAATATGAAAATTCACTATGCGCCCAATTATCCGTGCATCCCACAAATGTTAGGATCTGGAAGCGGAATGATCCAGAACTCAGAGATCAGGTGAATGAGGCCAGGCGTGACGGTATCTTAGCACGGCTTGAAGCGGATAAGCTCACCTTGGAGCAAGCGGAGAGCCGGGACGATATCTTGCGGGCGAAAGAATGCCTGGCACATTCCAGGTGGGAAGCAGAAAAATTGCTCAAGGATTTCCAGCCCATCCAGAAAAGTGAGGTCCAGCATTCTGGCCCTATGATTATAGGCTGGGAAAATGAAATCCAACCCAAGCCCTTGCCGCCGCTATCAGATAACGAATTAAATTTAATCACGCCTGAAGACATTGCAAATTAATTCAATCCTTTCGTTTTAGGGAGCCGCGATGCGCCCAATATCTGAGATGGTATGGGTTCAGACTGGTTTTATCGTGGTTTTTCCCGGTTTTTTTCGCGCAGCATTAGACGCATTGCGACGGCAACCGGGCCTTGTATATCTTGTTGCCCAGTTTCCCAGCGCCTAACCGTTCTAGGGTTGACGGCCTTATGACCAGGTTCGGATAGCTCAAAGGCCAAGCCCTTAACCGATAGGCCAAGGGCATAGCGAATGCTCTTCAATTCTTGTGAATTCATTTTTTCAGGTAATGCCCTTTGCTATTTATTTGCGTAGTCGTGACGGCATTGGCCAAAACATTAGCTATACCTTTCACATGGGCACCATTGCCCTACTAGCGCCAAAGCCGGGCAACCTGTACCCCAGGCCCCGGCAATGGCGATCAATCGCGCTGTGAAGCGTTTATGGCGTTTTAATTATCGCCATATGCGCTTTCAATTGGTTCGTTTGTATGATCACAAAATAGGTTTGCATCTTCCCAATTGATATCGACACCCGCTATCGTCCAACCGCTGTCATGTTTCCACAAATAGTCTTGAACAATTTGACGCCATTCTTGACGTACTGCCGCAAATGATAACGTGCCGCCATCTTCCATGATAAAAAACATAGGGTATCCACCTGGCCAAGCGTATTGGCCTTTGCGTAGGACTGTTTTGATTTCTTTTAATTTCATAGGCATTGGATTAATCCTTTTTCAAGCGGCCTTAGATAAAGCTTTCGGTTGCTGGGCAATCATCCAGTTAAGAGCATCGCCCGATTTACTAGCGGCGCGCTGAAAAGCAGTCTTATCGGATTTTAACAAGCGCAACCAACCCGCTAAATACTGGGCGTGGTCTTCGCGTGGTGACGTTGAAATGCCAAGGTGGGCGCAAACGAAACAGGCCGTGCATTCGGCGATCAATTCTTCAAAAGCCCGCTCTTTCTTGTTGGTAAAATCGCGGGATGAATACCGATCCAGTCTGGAAACGTGGCCAGTTGCATGACCGGTTTCATGGGCTTCCGTTGAATAATAGCATTCGGTAGCGGTAGATGTTGGCGTGTCGATAAAATCGCCCATCGGCGGTAAAGAATAGAAATCGCCAGCGGGTTGATAGAATGCTCGCCCGGGCGCTTCTCGTTTTTCAATGCCCAGGTTAGAAAAGAATTGTTCGGCCTTTTCTATACTATCTACAAGATTCGGCCTTTCTGGACGTTCTATTTCGTAACCGTCGATTTGTGACGCATTAAAAACGCTTGATGCTTTAAACCTAGTAAAGGATATATGGACGGTTTCAGTTTCGCCGGTTTTTACGTTATCCATTTCCTGGTCATACGCGCAAGGAATAGGAACCGAAATAAAAGAACCCTTTTCGCCGGCCCTAACATTGTATTTTGACGGTTGAATAATCTTTTTACCTTCCTTTTTTCCACCGCCTAGTGCAAACCATTGTTTATATGTTCCCCACTGGTTGGTTTCGTACCCCGCTAACATTTGATAAATCCAAAGCATCATGGCGTTACCATTGGTATATTGACGCTTTGTTAAAGCATTGGTTGGGTTGCCTTGGTTGACGCATTTATGCCAAGGCAAAATAAAATTGTTGGGGTCTACGCTCTCTAGCATTGTAGCCAACATTTCGGTTTGTTCTTGTTGAATATCTCTTTTTGCCATTGTCTTAATCTCCAAAAATTGGCGGGCATGATTGCCCTGGTTGATGTATTAAGGTTACATCGTAAAACGCGCCTAAGTAGACGCGCTTTTAGTTGAAACCTTAAAAGTGTATTTCTACAAATTCACCATATTTGCCCTGGTTAACGTCAAGGGCTTCAATATAGCCAAAATCTTTTTGTCTGAAATCGATATCGTAACCAATCGATAAACAAAGGGCCTTGGCGGTTTTGGTTGTAATTTGATCACAAGCCCACTGATACAAAATGCTTTCGGCCTTTAAATAGCGAGATGGTTTGGCACTCATTTTTAGCGCCTAACCAAAACGCTGATAGTGCTGCACAAAATCCCAACCGCAATACAAAGTAGGTCGAGTTCAAACCAAAACGGCACAAACCCGGTTAAGTAGTTCATGGTTACGCCATAAAACATTAGAAAAATGCCAGTGGTTAAAAAGAAATATCGTTGAATATCCATCTTGTTTTTCCCTTTTTAATGGTGAGCATAATTGCCCTGTAATGGTTTATGTATATACATATGATACTAGTGTCAAGGATTAAGAAAGAAAAGATTGGGTTGGATTGGGAGATTATGGGAGAGAACGTTTGCTAACCTGTATCACTCTTTTCGCAGGCGCGAATGCTGAGTAGGTTGGGGCTTGCCATTAAATCAAAATGATTGCGTGGCGATTAATTAAGGTTAGGGCAGGGCAATCAAGGGCCTTGAATGCCATTGTCAAATTTTATGC
>VTLG01005824.1_pt1 | contig 37171 bp, 31 predicted proteins | sample 4694571 | NCBI WGS metagenome assembly VTLG01 (sample SAMN12604809, study PRJNA352737) | marine metagenome | biome: ENVO:00000447; feature: ENVO:00000209|ENVO:00000569|ENVO:01000036; material: ENVO:00002151; isolation source: viral sequences binned using virsorter ...
TAACAGGTGGAGGAACTAATCTCCAATTAGAAGTTACATCAGCAGATGATACTTCTTTAAATTATATATATCAAATAACCAGTTATGCGGTAGGATCTACATTTTATACAATTTTCTTAACACCAATATCAGGAGATAATAGTTGGACATATGGTACAGGAGTTACTTCAGGGTATATTTGGTGTGTTAGAAATATAAGTGGAGAAAGTACAACAAGTGGTTCATCAGGTTCAGCAGGATCCTGCGGTTCTAATGGAACTTCATGTGGTTCAGGTACTAGTGGTTCTTCAGGTTCAGATGGTTCTTCAGGAGGAATGCAAGTCCTAATGGGTACAGATGGTAAATGGTATTCAGCTGGAGGGTGCGGGTCAGATGGAACTTCATGTTCATCAGGTTCAAGTGGATCGTCGGGTTCAAGTGCATCATCAGGATCATGTGGTTCTTCAGCTTCATCAGGATCAAGTGGATCAGGCGGTACTATAGGTTCTTATGGTTACTCCTATGGTAGTGGTACATCAGCAACTGGAGGATCCTCAGGTTCAAGTGGTACAGTAGGTTCTGATGGTTCAAGTACACCAAATCATACATCTGGTTCATCAGGTTCTTCAGCTTCTTCAGGTTCAAGAGGGTCACATGGTACTGCGGGTTCATCAGGTTCTTCAGGATCATCAGGAACATCAGGAATTGGAGGAGGAACAAGTGGACATAGCCAATTAGCAACATCAGGCTCTTCAGGCTCTTCAGGTTCAGCAGGTACTTCTGGAGAAGATGGTACATCAGGTACATCGGGTACATCAGGAATATGTGGTGCATCAGGGGTATCAGGTGGAGATGGATCAAGTGGTACGTCAGGTGCAATGGGTACTTCAGGTACAGGTTCATCAGGTACTTCAGGTGGTGGTACTTCAGGAATAAGTGGAACAAGTGGTACATCCGGTGTAGGAGATGGAACAAGTGGAGATAGTTCAACATCAGGTTCATCAGGTTCAAGTGGTACTACAGGTGTATTTGGAGGTTCAGGAGCAGCAATAACAATAACAGCAACAGTCCCAACATTAATAGATGGTGGAGCTTCAGCAACATTAGATCAAAGTAGAACTATAAGTTTAGCTGATTTTGATACAACCTCATTTGCAACAACAAATGCTGGTGAATATCAAGTAGGACCAACAACAATAATTAAACTAGGTGGTGGAAGTACAGCAGCAGGAAAAATTTATTTTTTTGATGGATCAAATTGGACACTAGCAGATAAAAGTACAGCAGATTCAGCAGCAGCTAAAGGATTACTAGGTATGGCTATTGATACAGACCCAGGTACTGACGGTATGATATTAGGCCCATCATTAATAATCCCAGATACAATAAATGGAACTGTAGCAAATGGAAAACAAGTATACTTGGATACATCAGGAGAATTAACATGTGATGAACCTACAACAGCAACTCACACAGTAAGGATAGTAGGATATGTAGTAAAAGACTCAGCTAACATAATACTCTTTAGACCAGATAATAGTTATATATTATTAGCATAATATGAGTTACATAGATAAAACATTAGTATTTGAATCTAACAAAATCTATTACACTGAAAATGACACACAATATGAAGTAATGATGGATTGGGAAGATAATATAATGTCAGCTTCTGCTGCTTATATTTGTCAAAATGGCGGAGATATCTTGGAAATAGGGTTCGGTATGGGTATATCAGCAAATTATATACAAACACATACAATCGCATCACATACAATTATAGAAAACCACCCACAAATAATAACAAAAGCTCAAGATTGGGCTAGTGGAAAATCAAATGTAATTATTATAACAGGTAGTTGGTTTGATGTTAAAGATTCTTTATCAACTTATGATGGTTTATTTTATGATACTTATGGAGATGATAATAACATAAACTTTAGTTCATCACTATCATCATTAATGAAAGTAGGAGGAAGAGCAACTTGGTGGAATAATAATACAACAGAAGACGATATATTTAATATCCCTAATTTAGGTTGGCAATCTTTAATAGTATCACCTACTACTAATGGTTATTTTAATGAAACAACATATTATTTACCTCAAAAACAGTTTTAATTATGCCTAATAATACTATATTGTCAGTTAAAGAAGGAAAAGTAGATGTGTCGGGATATCCTGGTGGGTTTATAGGTGCCCAAGCTCTTGCATCAGGTTCACGTGCAACCGCAAATCCTACAAATTCATCTCCTGCATTTGGGTGGAGTTATCTTTCAGGAAGAGGTGGGGGAACAACAACAGATATTTATAGATATTTCTTTGCATTTGATACATCAACTTATACATCTACAATAACTAACCCAGTATTATCATTAAGAGGATATGGAGTTTATGCTAATGATACTCCTGTAGTAGTAAGAGGAAAATCAGGAACTTATGAAGCTTTTGATGGGGGAAGTAGAGACATAGAACTACAAGATTATTCTAGATACTCAACACTTTCAGCAGAACAATATTGGAGGTCCACACAAACGTTTACATCAGGATGGAATGATTTAGCTTTAAATGATTCAGCATCCATCCATATTTCAGAAAGTAATACATTTATAATTTGTGTTATGGACGGCGCTTCTGATTATGAAAGAAGAACACCAGGAGGTTATGGTTCTGATTTTACAGGATTTTGGGGTTCCGGATCAGCTGCCTATCACCCAAGGTTACATTTTACCTCATCAGCAACAGGATGGTCAGCGGGTAGTTTCAATGGAGTAGACCATGGTGATATATCTAGAATAAATGGTATTGAAAAAATAGATATAGATGAATTATTACAAATAAAATAATTAATATTTAATTTGGATAAAATTTAAAGAAGTTGTATATTACAAAAAACTAAAGTTATTAAATGAAAAAAATTCTATATATTGCTCCTCACTTATCTACCGGGGGTTTACCTCAATATCTCGTTAAAAAAATAGAATTATTAAAAGATGAATTTGAAATTCATGTAATAGAATATAATAATTCAACAGGAGGGAAATTTATAATACAATTACAAAAAATAAAAGATTTAATTGGAGGAAGATTATACACTTTAGGTGAAGACAAATCAGAAATTTTAGAAATTGTTAAAAAAATCAAACCTGATATTATCCACTGTGAAGAAATACCTGAGTATTTTATGAAATATGAAGTTGCTAAAGAACTTTATAATCCTAATAGGAATTATTTTTTAGTAGAAACTTCACACGATTCATCAATGAATACAGAAAATAAAATCCTCTTTCCAGATAAATTTATGTTTGTATCAAATTGGCAAATTGAACAATATAAAAACATAGATAATATTCCTAAAGTATTAATAGAATACCCTATTGAATATAAAGAAAGATTAGATAGAAATAAAACATTAAAAGAATTAGACTTAGACCCATCTAAAAAACACATACTTCATGTAGGTTTGTTTACTCCTAGAAAAAACCAAGCTGAATTTTTTGAATATGCTCGAAAATTACCTGAACATGAATTCCACTGTTTAGGAAATCAAGCTGATAATTTCAAACATTATTGGGAACCATTAATGAAAGATAAACCCTCAAATGTCACATGGTGGGATGAAAGAAAAGATGTAGAAAGATTTTATGGTTGTATGGATTTATTTTTATTTACCTCTAGGGGTTCGGCTAATGATAAAGAAACAATGCCATTAGTTATAAGAGAAGCTATATCACATAAAATACCATTAGCTATATATAATTTGGATGTTTATTTAGATTATTTTGATAAATTTAAAGAAGTTACATACTTAAATTTTGATAATATTCATAAAAATGTTCTTTTAATACAAAATTTATTAGCAGAAAAACCAAGTATACCAGATTTTTCTAAATTTTTAAAAAAAACATCAAAACCAAAAAAAGAAATAATTCAATCTGAAGAAGAAGCATTTATAATCTCTACTTATCCTATTTCTGATAGTATAACTAAAACTACAAAAAAATGTATATCTAGTATAAAAAAATTACTACCAAAAATAAAAATAATTTTAACTTCTCACATACCAATTCCAAAAGAACTACAAAAAATAGTAGATTATTGTGTAGTTGATAATAAAAATATAATAACAAAACATACCTATTATACTAGTGCTTATGGTGATAGAGGTGATTTTAAATATAATATTAATTTGAAGGGAGAAGATAATGATGTTTATCATGGACCTACATGTTATACAAATTATTATAATGGTACAGCTTTAGCTAATCAATTAGGATTTAAAAAAGTATTCTTTCTGAATTATGATTATATATTAAAAGATTCAACCTATATAGAGCACATATCAGAAAAATTAAATACACATAATTCATTTTTCGGACAAAGAAAAGCATTAGAAGGAATGAATTTGTATACATATTTCTTAGGAATTAAACCTGATTATCTACTTAAATCCCTTCCAAAAGTAGAAACTGCAGAACAATATGACAAATTAATGACTACATATGGTTCTGAATCTAATGGTTTAGAAAATATATTATATCATATATTTAAATCTGATTTTACTGACCTAAATATTTATTTAGAAGATGAAAAAGAATGGGAAGAAAAAATAAAACAAACATTTATTCATGAAGATTTTTCTAGATGTGAATATTATACAATATTACCTTCAAATTTACCAAATTATTTTTCACCATTAATCCAAATCACAAATAATACGGAAACAAAATTAATAAAATACTCCGTAGAAAAAAATGGTAAAGAAGTAATAAATAGAGATCTTAATGTAGACGGAAAATTTGTATTTTGGGATTTAATCAACTATAAATTATCAGATAAATTTATAATAAAATTTGATGTTTTTGATTCAAAAAATCAAGCATTTATTGAAAACTATACCTTTAATTTAGATAAAAATTATTTCGAAAACAAAATTAATAATAATGGTTTTTTTACTTGGAATGGTGATACTTCAAGATATATTAAACCTAAAATTAAATTATTACATCTAGTAACAGAACCTAAAACAAACAAAAAAGAAATACGTTCAGTTAAAAATGTAAAAGAATTTTGTAAATATACGGGAGTAACATATGACCAGAGAGTAAATAAAATTTGGACAGAAATACCTCCAACTGATACCTGTAATAGACCTACAGCAGTACAAGAAAAACCAGGTTTTTATAAATTAGCACCAGGTCATTATGGGTGTTATTTAGCTCATAAAAATGCTATATGTAAAGAAGATAATAGTGAATATGATTTTATTTTAATTTTTGAAGGTGATGTAATTATTGATTCTGATTTTGATGAATTATATAATTCTTTTTCACGATTTGTTAAAATTTCAAATGAACAAGATCAAGATATTATAGGATTTGGTAACCCGTGGCAAAGTAGAAATTTAAATGGTCCTAAAATAGAAGATATACATACTGATGTAACACCTTTTATACCCGCTCAATCATATTTAATAACAAAAAATAAACTACCTAAAATTGTTAATTTATTAAATACTACTAAATGGGATGCTTTTGATTTATGGGTATGTAATGTAGCACAATTAAAAGTAGGAACAGCAGAAAAAATATACACTAAACATATACCTGGATTTAGTATAGTAGAACAAGAGATTAAAAAAACAGATAATCATAGTCCTTTAATATTTTTAAAAGAATGAAAATAAATAATATACAAGTTAATAATAAACAACAAGTAGATAATTTTTATTTTCCATCTAATCTTGAAGGAGCATGGTTAGAAAATGTAATAAAAGAGATATGGGAAGATAAAGAATATGAAAAATTTGACACAAAAATAAACCCAGGAGATATTGTATTAGATTTAGGGGCTAATGTAGGTGTATTTACAGCTTATGCTTTAAACCAAGGTGCTCATCATATATATGCTTTTGAATGTGAAACTAAATATTTTGACTGTTTAAGATTAAATACTATTAATTTCTCTCAAGTTACGAATATTGAAGGAATAATAAGTGAAAGATATGATGATGTTTGGGAACTTGATCCCTTTAGAGGTAAGGATAATTATAACTTTTCAAGAATATTTAAAAAATTTAATTTAGGAAAAATAGATTTTTGTAAAATTGACATTGAAGGAGGTGAATATCCTTTATTACTTGATTCTAATATAGATGACATTAAAAAAATAAATAAATTTTCAATAGAAGTCCACAACATTAATGTGGATCATAAAAAAGTATATAATATCATAGAAATGTTCAGTAAAAATGGTTATTTTGTTAACTTTTCACAAAACATCCAATATGAATTAGGAATGATTTACGCTAAAAAGAAAGACATATGAAAATACTTCAATTAGATCCTATGTGTGGTATTCCTGTTCCTCCTCCAACTTGGGGGGCTATTGAAAAAATAGTATGGGAATTTAAATGTAATTTAGATTTACTAGGATATAATACTGATATAAAATTTATTACAGATATAAAAAAAGGACAATATGATATAGTTCATTGTCATGTAGCTAACTTAGCTATACAATTGGCAGAAAAAGGAATACCTTATATTTACCAATTGCATGATCATCATGCTTATTATTATGGAAAAGATTCACATATTTTTAAACAAAATTACGAAGCAGTTTCGAACTCAATATTATCTTTAATGCCAGCTAGATATTTAGTAGATTATTTTGATAATCCTAAATGCATTTATTTTGCTCATGGAGTTAATGTAAATGAATATAAACCAGATCCAACTATTAAAAAAACAAGAGAATTTTTTATGTTAGCAAATAATGGTTTAGCAGGAAATCCATCATTTGATAGAAAAGGATTTGAATTTGGGGTCGCCTTAGCTGATTTAGTCAATAAAAATATAACAATTGCAGGACCTAGTGATAATAAAAATTGGCTTAATGCTCATCTACATTTATTTAAAAATAAAAATTTAAGGCTAGTATTTGATCCTTCATTATCAGAAGTTGTAAGATTATTTAATCAACATAGAATATTTTTACATCCCACAATGTTAGAAGCAGGCCATCCTAATTTAACCATGATAGAAGCAGCTGCTTGTGGTTTGCCTATTATAGCAGATTGGGAATCTACAACTGATTTTCATGGAGCTTGGAGAGCACCAAGAGACGTATATCAAATGTTAGATGGATATTATGATATAATACAAAATTATGAATCTTACTCAACTAAAGCATTAAAAACAGCTAAATCACTAAGTTGGTATAATAGAAGTAAAGATCTATTAAAAATATATAAATCAATATGAAAGAAGTATTATTAAAAGAATATAATAACTTAAAAAATTTAAAATTAGAACCTAAGGACCAAAAATATGTTATTAAATATAACTTTATAAAAGGAGCTTTTGTTGAGATTTTAGGTGAAAAACCTGGAGAGTTTGAAATTGAATTTTTTGATAAGGATAAAAATGAAATAGTTCATAAAGGTAAAATTGGAAACAATATGTGGACTAGAACTAATATTAAATATTATGTTAATTATCATGTTAAAATAACTGATTTATCCAATAATGAAGTTATATTTGATCATCATTATAATCCAAAAGGTAAAAGAGTTTATATTCATTTAGATTCCAAAGCATTGGGGGATACTTTAGCTTGGTTTCCTTATGTAGATGAATTTAGAAAAAAATACGAATGTAAAGTAATAGTATCAACGTTCCACAATGAATGGTTTAAAGATAATTACCCAGAATTAAAATTCGTCCCTCCAGGATCAGAAGTTTATGATTTATATGCTATGTATGGAATAGGATGGTATTATGATGATAATGAAGGAAAGGAATTTCCTGGGAAAATAGATGATCAACATAATCCTACTAATTTTAGAACTCATACTTTAGGTAAGACGGCAACTTCAATACTAGGATTAAAATATATTGAAACAAAACCAAAATTAACATTTAGAAATAGAGGAAATCAATTTGAAAAATATGTTTGTATAGCCCCACACGCATCAGCTCATGCTAAATATTGGATGTACCCAGGTGGGTGGCAAACAGTAATAGACTATTTAAATGATAAAGGTTATAAAGTTTTAATGATTACACATGAACCATTAGGAGATGATTGGCATGATTCTAAATTAGGCGGAACTCTAAAAAGAGTTATAGATAAAACGGGTGATTATCCATTGGATGATAGAGCTAATGATATAATGAATGCTGAATTATTTATTGGATTAGGAAGTGGATTAAGTTGGTTATCATGGGCAGTAGAAACTAAAACAATTTTAATATCAGGATTTAGTAAACCCTATAGTGAATTTATGGATTGTGAAAGAATTTTTACACCTGACCCTAGCAAATGTAATGGGTGCTTCAATAGACATAGACTTCAAGCAGACGATTGGGAATGGTGCCCAGATTATAAAGATACTGATAGAATGTTTGAATGTACTAAATCAATAAAACCATCAACAGTTATTGATGCTATTAATAGACAGTTAGGAATTTCTTAATATTTATAATTAAAAATATTATGAAAGAATGTAATTGTACAATATGTAAATGTGGAAGTAGCTGCGACTGTAAATGTTGTGACTGCTAAATTAATTTTTAACAAAAAAACTAATATTTATAAACATGGAAGAAAAAAAGTTATTAGAAAAAAGTGAAATAGATGAATTATCTAATTTAAAGCAAAAATTTCAAGATCTAGTTGTTGTAATAGGAAATACACAACTTCAACAAATAGAACTTACAAAAAGAAAAAAACAACTAGAAGATGCTTTAGAAAAAATTCAAGAAGAAGAAAGGGTTTTAGCTAAAAAACTAGAGGAAAAATATGGTCAAGGAACCATTTCATTAGACTCTGGAGAGTTTTTACCAGACAAATAGACTTTTGAAGAAGTTTAATATATTTATCATAAAAAACTAACATACAATGGCAGAAACATTAATTTCCCCAGGGGTATTAGCAAGAGAAAATGATCAATCCCAAATCACATCACAACCGGTACAAGCGGGTGCCGCAATAGTTGGTCCTACAGTAAAAGGTCAAGTAAATATTCCTAAATTAGTAACTAGTTATAGTGAATATTTAGCTAGTTTTGGAAGTACATTTATAAGTGGATCTGATACATATTCTTTTCTAACTTCAATATCAGCTTTTAACTATTTTCAAAATGGAGGTGAGACATTATTAGTAACAAGAGTAGCAAAAGGTACATTTGCACCTGCTGTATCAACTGAAGTATATAATGCAATAGAAAGTGGTGAAGTAAACGTAGGTTTGAATTTTACAGGATCGTTGACATATAATACTACAGTCAATGATTTTGTAGCAGAAACTTATGTTAACCCAACATCCACAAACTCAGGTGCAGGAACAACCCCAGATTTTACAGTTGTTGTTTCTGACACATCTTCTATAGCTTCAATAGTAGCTACTACATCAGGTAGTGGTTTAGCAGTTGGAGATACAATAACTATAGCAAGTAGTCAGTTAGGTGGAGGAGGAGCATTAGTAACAACTGCAGACGCTTTATTACCTTCCATTACACAAAATCTAAACTTTACACAATCAGCAACACCGGGTGTTATTACAGAACCAACATTCACTACATCAGGAACCGGTACTTTAGCCAAATTTAATGTTACAATGGCTAATACAACTATGGTTTCTCAATCTAATGGGAAAGTTACATTAACATCAACTTCACCAGCGACGGTAGATGGTATATCTGGAGCAGGAGTACCAATGGGATCAGTTGCACCTGTAGGAGGTAGTGGTTTAAAATGTAAATTTGAAAGTAAATCAAGTGTATTAAGTGAAATGAATACAGTAACAGCAGGTGGTGAAGGGTTTTCAGTAGGTGATGTAGTAACGTTTACTGCTGCAGATTTAACAGCAGATGGTGCTCATGGTACAGTTGCAGGGGATGTTACATTAACATTAACACAACCTATGATGCAAGTTTCAGCTAGTGCTATAACCGTGTCAGTACCTGGTGTGGGTTATGCAGCAGCAGATACTTTAACAGTAGCAGCAGCAGATTTAGTTGCTGGTTCAGATGCAGCAAATACAGATTTAGTTATTACTCTACAAGCAGATGATTTACAGGCTGAAACTAGCGTTGTATGGACACTAGCAGCAGGAGATATTGATAATGCGGATACATTTGTTTTAGAAACTTTAAGTGAGGGTGCAATGATGAATAGTCAAGGATCCGAATCAACAACAGGAGCTCTAGTAAGTGGTTCAGCAGATAACTTTAGATGGGAAATAACGAACCCAGATGTAAATTCGGGTGTATTTTCAGTAATTATTAGACAAGGTAATGATAAAACAAAAGACAAATCAGTAGTAGAAACTTTTCCTAATTGTTCTTTAGATCCAAAAGCTTCTAATTATATTGAAAGAATGATAGGAAATCAAAGAATTAATATAATTGGAGGAGGTAGTTCAGATCCTTATTTACAAACATCAGGATCATTCCCAAATGCTTCAAGATATGTAAGAGTAAAAAGTGTATTCTATAAAACACCAGATTATTTTGATAATGATGGAAACCCAAAATCAGAATATACGGCTTCAATACCTTTAGCACAAAGTGGTACATTTGATGGTGCATCAGGTGATCTTATAGATGGCACAAATGATTATTTCTATGATAATATTAGTAATGTAGATACTCAAGGTGTATCAGGATCAGATTATATAGATGCATTTAATATATTAGCAAATAAAGATGACTTTAAATACAATTTAATAACAGCACCTGGTTTAGTTTATGCAGGATCTACTCAAGCATCACCACTTAACATTTTAATTTCTAATACAGAAAATAGAGGAGATGCAATAGTAGTATTAGATCTTGAATATTATTCAAGTACTATAACAAATGCTACAAACACAGCAGCAACATTAGATTCATCTTATGTAGCAGCTTATTGGCCATGGGTCCAAATTACAGATCCAGATACTAGGCAATTATGTTGGGTACCAGCTTCAACTATGATACCAGGAGTTTATGCTTATAATGATAAAGCAGGAGAAGCTTGGTTTGCACCAGCAGGTATTAATAGAGGTGGATTAGGAACAGTAAGACAAGCAGAAAGAAAATTAACACAAGCAAATAGAGATTCGTTATACACAGGTAAAGTAAATCCAATAGCAACATTCCCAGGAAGAGGAGTTGTAGTATTTGGACAGAAAACGTTACAAACAAAAGCAAGTGCTTTAGATAGAGTAAATGTTAGAAGATTACTAATTGAACTTAAATCATATATTTCACAAATAGCTGATAACTTAGTATTTGAACAAAATACACAAGCTACTAGAAATAATTTCTTAAGTCAAGTAAATCCTTACTTAGAAAATGTTCAACAAAGACAAGGTTTATACGCATTTAAAGTAGTAATGGACGATTCCAATAACACACCAGATGTAATTGATAGAAATCAGTTAGTAGGTGCTATTTATTTACAACCTACAAAAACAGCTGAATTTATTTACTTAGATTTCAACATTTTACCAACAGGGGCAACATTCCCAGCGTAAAAATTGAAAATGGTAATATTTATAAATGATAATAAAAAAATAAAAACAAAATAAAAATGGCAGTATTAGACCCAAATGAAATATTTTTTACCGCTTTTGAGCCCAAAGTAGCCAATAGATTTATAATGTATGTAGCGGGTATTCCCTCATATATGATTAAAGAGGTAGGTGAATTAAAAATTGAGCAAGGTGAAATAGTATTAAATCATATAAACACTTATAGAAAAGTAAAAGGAAAAGCAAAATGGGGTGACTTAACAATGACCTTATACGACCCGATTACACCATCAGGAGCCCAAGCTGTAATGGAATGGGTTAGATTACATCATGAATCCGTAACAGGTAGAGATGGGTATTCTGATTTCTATAAAAAAGATCTAACTATTAACGTTCTCGGACCAGTCGGAGATGTTGTTTCAGAATGGATCATTAAAGGCGCATTTATAAAGGACGCAGCGTTCAAAGGGTATAATTGGGATACTGAAGCGGAAGCTCAAACAATTACATTGACTATTGCAATGGATTACTGTATCTTGAATTTCTAATACAATATATTTTTATTTTTTAAAATTAAGCTTGGCTTTCGTCGAGCTTTTTTTTATCATATATATGTATACACATAAAATAAAGTTATTAACTAATAAAAACTATGGAACAAAAACATAAATTCCCCACGGAAGTAATAGAACTCCCTTCAAAAGGTTTACTTTACGCAAAAGACAATCCATTATCTTCAGGCACAATAGAAATGAAATATATGACTGCTAAAGAAGAGGACATATTAACAAACCAATCTTATATTAATAAAGGTACAGTTATAGATAAGCTATTATCAGCTTTAATTGTATCTAAAGTTAATTATGATGATATATTAATTGGTGATAAAAATGCAATTTTAGTAGCTGCAAGAATATTGGGTTATGGTAAAGATTATGAATTTGAATTAAAAGGAGAACAACATATAGTTGATTTATCTAAAATAGATAATAGAAAATTAGATAAAGACATTTTTAAGGATGGTAAAAATTCATTTGAATGGATAACTCCTACAACAAATACTAAAATTACATTTAAACTTTTAACTCATGGTGATGAAAGCAAAATTACTAGAGAAATAGAAGGTTTGAAAAAAATAAATAAAAATGCATCTCCAGAATTATCAACACGTTTAAAATATATGATAACATCTGTAAATGGAGATGAAAAAGATGAAACAGTTAGAGAATTTGTTGATTATCATTTTTTAGCTAGAGATTCAAGAGCATTTAGGAAACATATTAATAATTTTCAACCTGATGTTGATTTAAAAGTTACTGTGGAAACAGGGGACGGCGGTGAGGAGAGCGTCGATATCCCTATAAGTCTTAACTTTTTTTGGCCTGACGCTGCAATATAGAAAGGCTCTATTCAAACAAATCCATCAAATTGTATTCCATGGTAAAGGGGGATATGACTGGCATACGGTCTATAATATGCCCATTTGGCTCAGAAATTTTACATTTCATGAAATAAATGAACACTATAAAAAAGAAGAGGCAGAATACAAAAAAGCACAAAAAGGTAAAGGAGGTAGAACAGTAATCTCATCTGATGGTACAGTAAATAAACCAGCATTTGCTGATTCATCAAAAAAACCAACTTATACATCGAAGGCATCTAAAAAATGATGCCTTCCGATATTTATAATAAAATTCAATCATGGGTGTAGGTGAAAATCTAGATAACGCAAAACAGAAAGCAGAAGAATTAAAGATGTCTTTTAGGGACTATCAAAATGTCTTAAAAGGGATTAATGAAGGATTAGGTGTAAAGAATGATAAGGTAAAAGACGCAACAAAAGAATACACCGCACTTATTGGAATAGCCAGACAATTCGCGGCCGTCGAAGAAGGCATTCTAGATCTATCAGATCAACAACTACAAAAAGCATTTGAAAAAGCACAACAAGGTAGAAATAATCTAAAAGATTTAGCTAAAGGTCTTAAATTAACTAAAGACACATCTGATGAAGAAAAAGAATTAATAGCAGCAAGAAAAGAAGGGTTTCCTATTAGTAGAGATTTAATAGCTAATATTAAAGAAGAATTAGAAATAAGGGGCAAAGTAAATACCGCAATGGGTGTAGCAGGCGGTCTTATGGAGGGAATAGCAGATGCAACAGGTGCATTTGGTAGAGCTCTTAATATAGATAAGGTTGTATCAGGTATGAAAAAATTTGCTGATGAGCAAATTAGATCAAACAAAGAAGTATCTAGATCGGAAGTATTGTGGAAAGGAGCAACATTAGCAGCAGAAGAATTAATGACCACTCTAACTGATCCAGCAGTTATTATAACTTCTATTGGGGCAGCAATAGGAAGGATGGATGGGGAAATGAAAAAATTCAGACAAACTACTGGTCAAAATATAAATGCCATAGATACTTTAAATACTGGATTAATTACTTCAACAGAATATGTTAAGACTGCCAACATGCTTTCTAAAGAATTTGGTAGAAATGCAGCATTAATTTTTACACCTGAGGATATTGCAGAAGTAACTGAATTAGTAGAAAATATGGGTATGGCTGAAGAATCAGCATCTAGATTAGCCATGTTAGCTAAAGTACAAGGCAAAACAGTAAAGGAGGCAGCTAAAAATGTAGAAGCTCAATTTAAGACTTTTGTTAAACAAAATAAAGTAGCTCTCAATTTTGGGGATGTAATGAACAACATATCTGATGTTTCATTAGCAACTTCACTTAGTTTAGGAGGTAGTGAAGAAGCCATAGCCGAAGCGGCGATGTCAGCAGCAAAATTAGGTGTATCAATGGAAACTATTGAAGGAGCAGCATCAGCATTATTAGATTTTGAATCATCAATATCAGCAGAATTAGAAGCTGAATTATTAACAGGTAAATCCATAAATTTAGAAAAAGCTAGACAAGCAGCATTAAATAATGATATTGCTGCTTTATCTGAAGAAATAGGTAAAAATGAAGCAGTATTAGGAGCATTTTCATCAGGAAATAGGATACAACAAGAAGCAATAGCTAAAGCTATGGGTATGACTAGAGAAGATGTTGCAAAAATAGTATTCCAAAAACAAATAGATAAAGGTTTATCATTAGAAGCAGCAGCAGCAGCATCAGATATTTCACTAGAAGAAGCTAAACGTCTTTCTACTCAAGAGCAATTAAGTAAAGCTATGGATAAAGTAGCTGAAGCCGCTGCGTCTGTTTTAAAAGCTTTATCACCTATAATAGAGAACGCAACCGTGATGAAGGCATTGATGGCAGCTATTGCATTAATAATAGTTACTAAAATGGCCAAAGGACTTTCGGATTCAGTTAAGTCCATGAAAGATATGGTCAAATCAGGTGCAGAAATGGTAAAAGGAGGTTTTAAAGGTATAAAAGACAAAGTATCTCCAGATAAAACAAAACTACCACCAACTCCTAAAAAAGGACATACTAAACAAGCAGGAAAAGGTATTGAAGGATTCTTGAAAGGACTTGCTAATGGTTTAAAATATTTAGGTAAAAACCTAGGAGCAGTATTAAAAGGTGCTTTGGCATTAGGTGTTATTGGTATTATTATGGCAGGTAGTTTTGCTATTGCTATGATGATGCTTAAAGATGTAGATCCTGTTATGATGATTGCATTCTCCGCATCATTAGCAATATTAGGACTTACAATGGCTGTATTAGGTAATATAGGACCAAATATAATATTAGGTGCAGCAGCAATGTTAATTTTAGGATTAGCTTTAATACCAGCCGCATTTGCATTTAGTTTATTAGAAGGAGTTGATATAGGAAAAATGATAGCTTTTTCACTTGCTTTACCTTTATTAGCACTGGCAGCAGCAGGTCTAGGATTTATAGCTCCATTTATAATGTGGGGGGCAGCAGCACTAGCAGTATTAGGATTAGCTATGATCCCTGCGGCTTATGCATTTAGTTTATTAAAAGATGTTGATTTAACAGCATTTACAGACGCCATGACGGGATTAGTCGGTGGTCCTATCATAGCTGGAATGTTTAAATTAGGAGCAGCATTAGGAGCAGTTGGGTGGGCTATTAAAAAGTTTGCTTTTAGTATGGGTGTTTTAAGTTTCTTCTCGGCAGGTGGCCTTCTTGGAGGAGGTCCTTTAAGAGATATTAAAGAATTAGCATTGATGGCAGACCCATTAGCGAGTACAGCAGACGCTTTAATGAGAATGTCAGTTGCACTTCAAGGAGTAGGTACAGCAATATCAACAATAGATGCAACAACATTAAACACTTTAGAAGAATTTGCTTCTAAATCAGCAATAGCATCAGCTGCACAAGGTATAACATCGGCAATAACAGCACCTATACAAGCTATTGGTGGTATGTTTGGTGGAGGAAAAGAAAATAAAGAACATCAAGAATTAATGTCTAAATTAGACCAATTAATAGCTGCAACTGAAGATGGAAAAATAATAGAAATGGACGGACAAAAAGTAGGAAAATCAGTTGCAATGAATAGTTCTAGAATAGGATAATATTTATAAACAGAATAATTAATTTTAAAACATAAAACTATGGCAAACGGATTATTACAATCATACGAAAATGGAGCAATGGGAGCTTTAAATGTAAACGCAGGTGTAAATTTATCACAGCAAATAGAGAATTATGCTTATTTACACAATACATACTCTTTGAATGGTATACCTACAATTACAGATGCAAGCGTTCCCTCACCTACACAATTAGGAACAGGAACCATAACAACGTATGCAGACAATTCACCTGAAGGTGTTTCATTTTAATATATGGCTTTAATTAACCTACAGACAAACTTAAAATCATTAAAGTTTGGAAAAGATCGACCTGGTGGGGGGGATAGTGGTCAACCTTATAAGACAAAATCTATTGACCAAAAACAATCCACTACTGGAGGTCCCGATTTTCTCCTTAGAGGGGGAAGTCTTGCTCCTATAAGAGCATTTGAAGATGTAAGTAGGTTAACTAAATTCTTCTTTGATTTTAAAAATCCAAGAGGAATGCTTTTTATAGCAAAACAAAACGTTTTATCTAGACAAAATGTTCAAACAGAAGTATCGTCTAAAATAGCAAAAAAGGTAAAAGTTAAAAGAACTGGATATGCATTTGGGGCTTTAAATCAAGGTGTATATTTACCTACGTCTACTATAGCACAAGCAGGGGTAGGATTCACAGGAACGCATTTAAATTTGTTTGGAATAGATCCTAGTGACCCTATGTTAAAAAGGGGAAAACAAGTAAATGGGTTAATACCTGGTTTAGGATTAATAGCTTATGAAGATTTTCAAGGTGCATTACAAAGAGAAGGATTAGTATCTGGTACAGAAATAATTAAAAAAACCAAAAAAGTAAGACACCCTTATTGGTCTCTTAGGAAGAAATACCCAGAGCTATGGGAACAATCAAATGGGTTTGGTGAAGGAACAGAAAGAAGAATTGAAATTGAATATGATAAAATTCTTCCCGGGGTAACAACCAATAGATTAGTAGGATTTTATGAAGAGAAACAAATACAAAATACTTCAAAAGGGGGGCTAACAGGAACAGCCGTAGGTAATTTATTAGGGATAGAAGGACCAGAAGTATTATATAAGTACCCCGGTGGCCCAGGTTCTGTTATGGGTGTTGGTAAAACAACTATAAGGTTTGCGAGTTCTAATTTAGGAGGACCTTTAAGAACTGGTATGAATAATTCATTTATGGTTTCTAATCCGGATTGGTTTTTGGGGACAATAGAACAAAACACAATAAACCTTCAAAATAATACTTATGATCCTAAAGCACCTTCCCAATATGGTTATTTAGGGGCTTCACTTGGTTTTTGGGGAGATTTACAAGAAAATAAAAATAACTTTAGAATATGGAATGAATCAGAAAAAGGTCAATATAATACTTATATCCATGATCTTTTCATAAATAAAATTGTTAGTACAGCTAATGATAATAATGCATTTAAAAAAAATCTAAAATTAACAAACAAGTCATTTTATGATCCATTACAAGGACTACCAGATAAAGGTACAATAGTTGGTCCTAATAATTTTACAAAATTTGGTATTAAACCCCCAATAACTGATGGTCAAAAAGCATTTGGTTATGATGGGAATCTTAGAGGATTGGCACCTATGAGTGGTTCGTACGGCTTCACAGATGGAGCATCATCAACTTATGGTAGGTCATATGCCCTTTCTGGTGCTGATAATGGTAGAGTTAATATAGCTGGTATAAATTATGCCAATAATTTCTTTGATGACAGAACAGATAATAGTGTATATGCTGGAGGTGGTGGAGAAGGTTTTTTAATGCATAGTCTTGTAGGTGTAGACACAGGTCTTACATTTAATCAAAAAGAATTAATGAACGAAACATCAGCGGGGTTAAATGCAACAATTAAAGAAAGTTTCGTAAATAAAAAATACGCAAATGACGATAATAATATGGTTACAGGGATGAGTATTGCATCCTTCTCCCCTAATTATCCTAAAATGCGTAGAGAAAATCGTCTTAGCTATGGTGACCCAGGTAATAATTTTAAAAATAGACTTGATTATGGTTTAGCAGAAGATAAATTAGATGGTACAAATCCAACTTATTTAAAAGCAGCATTAGATAAAATAACAGCCTCTCCTATATATGAAAAAGATGGAGCATCACATGGTAGATCAAATTTATTTACAGAAGCTGAAGGAGGAACATTAGTACATGGAAGAAATGATTTAGCTAAATTTAGTATAGGAATTGTCCAAAATAACAGCACAGGTAACAGTTGGTGGATGCATTTTAGAGCATTTATAGATAGTTTTAGTGATGGATATACGGCAGATTGGAAGGATATCCAATACTCAGGTAGAAGTGAAAAATTCTATAATTATGGGGGATTTAGTAGAGAAATAAGTTTAGGATGGACTGTAGTAGCTCAATCAAAAGCTGAATTAATTCCAATGTATAGAAAATTAAATTATTTAGCTTCAAGTTTAGCTGGTAGTTATTCTGATGGGGGATTTATGAGAGGTAATTTATATTATTTAAATATTGGGGGCTATTTATATAAACAACTTGGAGTCATAACAGGCCTTACGTACGATGTTCCATCGGAAGCAACATGGGAAATAGGGCTTAAATGGGATGGAACTTATGATGATTCAGTTAAAGAATTACCACAAATGATTAAAGTAACAGGTGTTAAATTTAAACCAATCCATTCATTTGTACCAAGAATAATGGATGATCCTAAAAACCAAGGAAAAACACCATTTATAGCATTACAGGCAAAAACTAATAATTATCCATAATATGAATCGTTACGCACAAATAAAAGAATTAAGAAATGTTAATCCCGGTGTAGGTACAATTGGAGACTTATATAGGGATACAACATATTATCCTGAAATTCCCCATTCTGAAAATGATATATGGGTTATTACAGATTTCACAGATAGATATGATAGGTTAGCAAATCAATTCTATGGAGATATAACATTATGGTGGATTATACCATCAGCGAATCCAGCGTTAATAAATTTCGATTCAATGCTCCCTGGGGCGGGTAAACAAATAAGAATACCTGTTGATGTTAATACTATTATAAGAGATTACAATCAATTTAATGAAATATAATAATGGCAATAATAGGAGATGGTTTCGAAAAATGGGTCCAAACCCAAGTAGGTGTTAGGCAAAAAGCACTAGGTGATTTTAATAATAGAAAATTAAAACACCATCAAGCATTTCTAACACGAACTCCGTGGATTAGATTAGCGTCATCAGTTGATATTGAAGGAGGAGATGCCTCTTTACCTGGTACTTCTGTTAGAAAACTTTTAAAAGATATGGGTTTCAACGCAGAGGCTATTGATGGAGATCAATTAGCAAAAAATTTAATATTATTTAGGGGTACATCAGATAATAAGGGAAATACTTATTATGGAGAAGGTGGACCCGGAATTTTTGGTTCATCTAATGCTTTTACTGCAGGAGACCAACAACGAGGTCCTGTACCATTACCGGGTATAACAAGTGCTAATTTTTCATATAAAAATGATGGTGCTTTAGCTCAAGGAGAAGTTAGTATAAAATGTTTCAATAGAGCCCAATTTCAACTCTTAGATGTCTTATACCAAAGACCAGGTTATACAGTTTTACTTGAATTTGGTTGGTCTGTTTATTTAGATAATAGTGATAAAATTGTACATAGAAAAACATTTTCAACAAAACCATTCGAGAAATTATTCAGTTCAGGAAATGATATGTTTACATTAAGTGAAGCAATTACATCAGAAAAAAAATCATGGCATGGAAATTATGATGGTTTTTTTGGAAAAATCACAAAATTTAATTGGAAATTTAATGGTTCTGATGGTAGTTATGATCTTACTGTAAATTTAATAGGCTTAGGAGACGTAATTCAAAGTTTTAAAACTAATCTAGCACCATCAGCTGCAATGGTAGAATTAGCATCAGAAGGAGATTGGGATGATGAAGATAGACAAAAAGCAAACAAAGAAGGAATGATAATAGCAGCAGATGCTATAACTACTGTATTAAACGCAAGATTATTTAACATATTTAATTCCAGATATTGGGCTAATGGAAAAAGTTATCCTGGGGGTGAAACAGGAGCATTTGCCATTAACATATATGAAGTCCCAATACCAACAAGAGATGAAAATGGAAAAATAACAAAATGGACTAAAAAAACAGTTACACATAAAAAAGGAGGTTATCAAATAATTGGAGCTGAAACAGATGCTCATACATGGTATAAACCTACAACTTATATTACTTTAAGCACTCTTATAGCATTATTATCGGCAAACTGTAATTTGGAAAATCCAAAAGATAAAGCACCTATTATATGTTATGATTTTGATTTAGTAAACCCAGATAATGATAAAAATAGAATGGCAACATTCCCCGGAATGTATTCAGGTAATCCTGCTAAAATACTTTTTCCTTATAAACCTGTCCCATCATCAATAACTACATCAGTTAATATGCCTAATGGAGTAGTAAATAAAGAATTATTACAAAAAGGTGCTAAATTTTACGCAAACACAGATGGTACATTAGCGTATTTAGGTAATGTTTATATAGACACCAATCATATTGCAACTCTGTTAAAAGAAAATAAAGATGAAGATGACAATATATTATTATTAGATTTTCTTAATGCAGTATTACAATCTATAAATAATACATCAGGAGGAATTAATGAATTCAGAGTAGTACACGATGTAAATACCAATCTTGTAAAAATTATATCAGAAAAACCATTAAATGAACAACAAACAAAACCATGTGTTATTAACACATATGGTGTAAAATCAAATGAAGGTTCATTTGTAAGGTCAATTGACCTATCAGCAGAATTAACGGATAAATTTGCAACAATGATATCTATTGGGGCTCAAGCAGATGGTAATAGTGCAGCTGGGAATTCAACTGCTTTTTCTATATATAATAAGGGATTAATAGATAGAGTAACACCTGAAAAAGCAGTGTTGATGACATCAACAGGATCTGCAGATGAAGAAACAGATCCTTTTAAAAAAATATGGACTAAAGAATTTACTGAGTTATTTTGTAACTGTTGGGGAGCTGAATCTATAGATTATGGAGTATTTTGGAATGATGGAGAAGGATTGGACTTTTCATCAGAAACTTGTGGCCCTTTAGAATCATCATGTTCAGAATGGGCTCAATTATGTACGGGTAAATTAACACAGAAAAAAGAATATCCCGCACCTTTCTTTTTACCGTTTAATTTATCATTAACGATGGATGGATTAGGAGGAATGAAAATATATAATGCATTTCAAGTAGATGATAAAGTTTTACCCCCAACTTATAATTCAAGTGCAATAGAATTAATTATTAAAAGTTTAAGCCATGAAATATCAGACACAGATTGGACAACAAAAGTTGAAACTTTAGCAAAACCAATATTTGGCCCTGTTAAATCACCAAAAGCAGGTATATTTAAAAATATTGTTTCTAAAAGAGGTGGTGGTAGTAAGTATAAAGGGGGTAAAGGTGATGGTACATTCCCTGTTTTAGGTAAAACACTAACAAATGGCTACCCATTAGGTAATATTTTTATAAAAGAAGAAACAGTTAAAAATCTTATTATACTCCATCATACAGCAGGACACCAAGGTATAGCAAAAACAGTAAGAAATTGGAGTAAAAGACAATATCAAAAACACGGATCTAAAAATCAAGGTAGAGTAGCAACCCATTATGTTATTGATAATAATGGTAACGCAGAGCATGTATTCCCCGACAAATATTGGTCAGGTAATGCAGGGGTAAAAGACCCAGCCGGAAAAGGTAAATATATGTATTTAAATAAAAATAGTTTATCTATTGAAATGCAGGCTATAGGTTATTTAGAACCCCACCCATCTAATGATCCTCCTCAAGCAGATGGTAAATTTATAATGTATAAAGGAAGTATATGGCCTTCAAAAGGAGGATTTGCAGCTCAACCTGTTGATGATAATTATAACCCAATAAAATATAAAGGTTACTATTGGTATGAAGGATATTCTAATGCTGCTATTAATGCATGTAAAAGAGTAGTACAAAATTGGATGAGTACTTATAATATTAAAATGGATTATAATTATAAAAGATTATTTCCTAATAGTGAACCAATATTCATACCACCTCCAGGATGGAAAGGAATAATAACTCATAACACTGTTAAAACAGGTAAATCAGATATATTCCCACAAAAGGAAATGCTAGAAATGTTAAAAAGTTTATAATGGTATATATTCCTGCAAATAGATGTATTTTAGATCTCCACACAGAGAAGGACACTTGGGTATTTAAGGATGAACAAGATGTGAATTATAATGGTCCTTATTGGAGATTATATACGGGGCAAGCTTTCACAGGTACGGGACCAAACGATACTTCAACAGGTAAACCAAGAGAAATAATTGTACCTGATGTAAATGAAGATCGAAACCCACCATCATTAATACCTATTGATAATATAATTCCTTTATTTCATGATGATCCTGATCCTGTAGTGGATCCTGATAAGGTAATTCCTGAAGGTATGTTAAAAGATTATTTATATTTGACAGGCCAATCTACATACGATGATCAAAGAAGAAATATACCTTATACTTATTACCCACAACCAACAGAAAAAGATTATAAATTAGGAATATTTTTAAGATATTTTATAGTAAAAATAAATGATGATGTATGGAAGGAAATAGATAAAACATCATATGAAAAAATTTTATCTAAAGACCAAAAAGAATGGGTAACAGAATTATGGAGACCAATTAAATTTATGTGGACCCTAGTCGGTACAAAAAAACACGTATATAAAGTTAATAAAGAAATGGTTAAATTATACGAGAGAAAAGCAGGATACCAGAGAGGCAAAGTAATTCAAACACCCAGACGCGGGCTACAACAATATTTAGTAAAAAATTATTTAAAATATAGAATAGGAGATACTCCTTTAGATGTAGATAATGCTCTTCTTGTTAAGAAATTAAATAAATTAGACTTTAAACAATTATACAAAGTAACAGAAAAAGCAGAATATATATTAAGTGGAAAAGATCCTGAATGGTTGAACCAAACAAAAATAAAAGCAGAAGAAAACAATAGAAGCCTATATGGAGAAGCATGTTTTGAAGCAAATTGGCAATTAAATAAAGAACCATATATAGTCCAACCAGAAGAATCAAAACCCAAAACTATTTGGAGAGTTACAAGAGAATTAAAATTAAATGATGAAAGAAAAACCGAAGTAGTAGAAAAAGCAAATTATATTATGCTGGATCCTAACAGTGATTGGTATATTGCAACAAAAGAAAAAGCAGAAGAAAATGATAGACCATTATATGAACAAGCAATGAGGGAAGCTAATTGGGTATTGTATGATGGTAATCCTAAATATAAAGCAAAAGTTAAACAAAAACAACAAATTAATATAATAGTAAAAAAATTAAAATTAATCAATCCCGCAAAAGATTGGATTAAAGAAAAAGCTTTATATATTCTAAGTGGTGAGAATAAAAAATGGAAAAGGAAGACTATTAGAAAAATGAAGAAATGGAATAGAAAAAATCCTGATGAAAAAAGATCATTACTAGGTCAATGTTTTAGAGAAGCTAAATGGTTATGGGATAATAAAGAATCAAAACTTAGAAAATATAATTAGGATTTATACATTTTTTTTCGTATTTTAAATAAAAAAATAAAATATGTTTTGGTTAATCGAAGATGGTGACCAATTAAAAAGGTTTTGTTCAAAAAGTTATAAGGAAGCATTTGTAGAAATTATCCCCTATAGTTATCAAGAACACCCATCACAAAATAAAATATGTGCTATTTATATAAGACCGTTAATATCAACAAAAGGTTTTATATTGTCCATTGACCATAGTGAAACATTAAACATTAATATAAACGATATTATATCGTTATTATCCAAAATAGATACAATATACACAAGGGATAAAAAAGAATTTTTACATTATTTAGTTTTAAAAAATCTCTATGACATTACATTAGATCACCCTACGTATATACAAGAATTTACACAAACACATAGTTGGTTTAAACAAAAACATCCAAATAAAATTGATGTAAATAGAATTGTCCCTATTGTGAAGCATTATGAGTATTGTGAAAATATGTATGATGAGATTAAGGATAGAATTAATTGCCCCATTAATGAATTTTACAACACAAAATGTTCAGTGGTTTTCAACGCCGTGGAGCGAAATGGATTACGAGTTAATAGAACACAATTCGAACAGAATTTTCATGGCATCAACTCCGATTACACATACACACAATATAATTTCAAAACCCTCACAACAAGACCTTCAAACAGGTTCAAAGGAGTAAACTATGCTGCTTTAAAAAAAGATGATGGTTGTAGAAAAACATTTATTCCAAGACATGATAAATTAGTAGAAGTTGATATTAGTGCTTATCATCCAACATTATTGGCTAATTTAGTAGGTTATAAATTTGGAGAAGAAGATGTACATGCTGCATTTGCTAGAATGTATGGTGTTGATTATAAAAAATCCAAAGAGCTAACATTTAAACAATTATATGGAGGGGTATTTGAGCAATATAAAGACCTGGAATTTTTCTCTAGGGTTCAAGTATATATTGATAATATTTGGGATAAGTGGTTAGATAGAGGATACGTAGAGTGTAATATTTCTGGTTATAAATTTGAAAAAGAAAAATTAGATGATATGAAACCCCAAAAACTTTTGAATTATATTCTACAAAACTTGGAGACGGCTACCAATGTGTGTATATTGTGGGATATATTTAAAATATTAAGAGATAAAAATACTAAATTAATATTATATACTTATGATAGTTTTTTATTTGACTTAGATAAGACAGAAAAAAGCACATTTAAAGAAATTTTAAATATTTTTAAAGAAAAAAAATTACAAACAAAAATAAGTTATGGAGACACTTACGACTTTAGATAGAATAGATTTACACGGATCCAATAATATGTATAAAATAGACGACTTTCACGAGTTTTCTACTTTAAACTTAAAAGATTTGAATAATAAATTATTTTGTACATTTACTCAACTTGAGGATTTGGATGACCTTTTAAATAGTATTACTAAAAAATACAAAATCCTCTATAATAAGATATTTGTTTTATATATTAAAAGTCAAGATGAATATGTTTGTACTTATAATATAGATCAAGTAAATGTCAATTCTCTTCCTGAAAATACTATTCTGGTACATAGGAAAAAAGAATCAAATACATTATATACAATTAACGCCCTTAATGAATTAATAAAAAAATTAAATGGTGGTGTTGTAGATACTAAATTCCCAATTACATGGGAACATTATAAAAATACTATCTTACTAACTCAACATGATGAATTAAAACAATTAAAAACAAAAATTCATAAAATTATTGAAGTTTAGTTTGGTATTCTCAAATATTTTCATTACATTATATTAATAATAGTTATAAATCAATAAAAAGTTATAATATGGACTTAAATTTAATTAAGAAGAAATTAGACAATCTAAATCAGTCTAAAAAATCATCAGGTGGAGGTAAAAATTTATTTTGGAAACCATCAGTTGGTAAACAAGTAGTTAGGGTTGTACCTAACAAATACAACAAATCAATACCATTTACAGAAATGTTTTTCTATTATGGAATAGGTGAAAGAGTTATGGCTTCTCCGCAAAATTGGAAAGAAAAAGACCCAATTAGAGAATTTACAAAGCAATTACGTTCATCTAATGATAAAGAAAATTGGAGATTAGCTAAAAAATTAGATGCTAAAACTAGAATCTTTGCTCCTATTATTGTTAGAGGTGAAGAATCTGAAGGTGTTAAATTATGGCAATTTGGTAAGGAAGTATATCAAGAATTTTTAAATATGGCTGCTGATGAAGAAATTGGTGATTACACTGATATTGCTCAAGGTAGAGATATTAAATTAACTACTGTAGGACCTGAAGTTACAGGAACACCTTATAATAAAACTTCAATTGGACCTTCATTAAAAACTTCTCCAATATCTTCAGATGAAAATGTTATAAAAGATATTTTAGAAAACCAACCAGATCCAATGAAAATCTTTAAAAGATATACTTTTGATGAAGTTAAAGCATCATTGCAATCTTGGTTAACTCCTGAAGATGAAGAAAAAGAAGGAGAGATAATTTCTGAACCAGCAGTTGAATTTGATGGTGAATCTAAAGGTGGTAATTATTCATTAGACACTAGCGCTAAAAAATCAAAATCAGAACAATTTGATGATTTATTTGATGATAAAAAAGATTCAAAAAAAGATGAAGATGATGATTTACCATTTTAATTAGATATACATGGCTAGAAAAAAAAGATCACTAACAGAGGCAGCCTCTAAAGAAATTAAATCAAATTTTAATTTAAACGCCTTTAAAGAAAAAAAAGGTTTAAAACAAAATATTAAATTTAAGGACCAAGAATGGATCCCATTATCCAAGGCATTCCAGGATGTAACTTCAATACCTGGGATTCCTATGGGACATATTGTCCTCCTTAGAGGTCATTCCGATACAGGTAAAACAACAGGTTTAATTGAAGCAGCAGTTTCAGCCCAAAAGAGAGGTATTCTTCCCGTTTTTATTATAACAGAGATGAAATGGAATTGGGAACATGCTAAACAAATGGGCATGGAAATCAGAGAAATAATTGATGAAAAAACAGGAGAAATTCTAAATTATGAAGGTCAATTTATTTATACTGATAGAGAAACTATAAATTCTATTGAAGATGTAGCATCATTTATTCTTGATTTAATTGATGAACAAAAGAAAGGAAATTTACCTTATGATTTATTATTCTTATGGGATTCTATAGGTTCAGTACCTTGTGAAATGTCACTTAAATCAAATAAAAATAATAACGAATGGAATGCAGGTGCTATGTCTACTCAATTTGGTAATAATGTTAATCAACGTATAACATTGTCACGTAAGGAATCATCTCCATACACCAATACCTTAGTGTGTATTAATAAAGTTTGGACATTAAAAGCTGAATCACCAATGGGACAACCTAAACTAATGAATAAAGGAGGTTATGCTATGTGGTTTGATTCAACTTTTGTAGTAACCTTTGGTAATATAATGTCTGCTGGAACATCTAAAATTAAAGCAATTAAAGATGGTAAACAGGTAGAATTTGCTAAACGAGTAAATATTCAAATTGATAAAAATCATATTAATGGTGTTACTACTAGAGGTAAAATAGTTATGACGCCCCATGGTTTTATTAATGATAATGATAGAGAATTAAAAGAATATAAAGAATCAAGAAAAGATGATTGGGCTGCTATATTAGGTGGTGGTGATTTTAGAGTAGTTGAAGAAGACCAAGCATACTCAGATATAGATTCTTTTGGGAAGGAACCTGAATAAATTTTGCTCCCCAATAAATTTTTCGTATATTCCACGTATAAACTTATTTGAATGAAACAAAAAGACTTATTTAAGCTTTTAGATGGGATAACAGAAGAAGGCAAAACAGCACCAAGTGGAAATAGAGTATTATTAATAGATGGTTTAAATCTATTCTTCAGAAACTTTGCTATGCTTAATATGGTAAATCCTGATGGGGTTCATATTGGGGGTTTAGGTGGATTTTTTCGTTCATTAGGGGCATTAATACGTCAGATGCAACCAACAGAGGTATATGTAGTATTCGACGGAGCAGGATCTGCTAATAACAGAAAGAACATAATACCTGAATATAAATCAGGTAGAGATTTACAACGTATTACAAATTGGGATGCTTTTGATGATAAAGATGATGAAGATGATGCGAAAGTAGACCAAATAGTAAGAATAATCCAATACCTAAAAACACTACCAGTAAAAACAATTGCTATTGATAAAGTAGAGGCGGATGATATTATTGCTTATTTTAGTAGGACTATACCAAAAGAACCTAAAGATAAAGTTTTTATTGTTTCATCTGATAAGGATTTCCTACAATTAGTAGATAATAATGTATTTGTTTATAGGCCTATAGAAAAAGAATATTATACTAAAGAGACGGTATTTGAAAAGTATAAAATGTCTCCGCATAATTTTATTTTACATAAAACCTTATTAGGTGATAATTCTGATAAAATTAAAGGTGTTAAAGGATTAGGTGAAAAAGGATTATTAAAGAAATTCCCAGAATTACAAGAAAAAGATTTAGTTTGGGATGATATTTTAAATATTTGTGAAGAAAAAATAAAAGATCATGTAGTATATGCTAGAGTAATACACGGTCAAGATGATTTAGAAAAAAACTATAAAATAATGGATTTATCCAATCCAATGATTAGTAAACAAGAAAAGAATTATTTGGACAAGGTTGTTGAATCCAAAGACATTCATTATATTCCTGATCAATTCATAGCAATGTATAACCAAGATAAACTTGGGGGTCTTATTAGAAATGTTGAGTATTGGATTAAAGATATTTTTGAAAATTTAGTTATAAAAAAATAGGTTACGTATGACATTAAAAAAGTTAAATGAATATGGAGTAAGTTTTCAAATTAAAGTACTTTCTTCATTACTAACTCATAAAGATTTTCTTATTAATATAAATGATCTATTAAATGATGAAGATTTTGATAATCAAGCTCATAGATGGATTGTTAAAGAAATATTAAAATATTATGATGTTTATCATACTACCCCTTCAATGGATGTTCTTAAGGTAGAACTTCAAAAAATAGATAATGATGTATTAAAATTATCTATAAGAGAACAATTAAAGTTAGCATATGAGGCATCTGATGAAGATTTAAAATATGTACAAGAAGAATTTTCTCATTTTTGTAAAAACCAACAATTAAAAAAAGCATTATTAGGTAGTGTAGATCTATTAAAATCAGGTGAATATGATTCCATCAGAACACTTATAGATAATGCTTTAAAAGCTGGATTAGATAAAAACATAGGACATGAATATGAAAAAGATATTGAATCACGTTATAGAGAAGAAAGTAGAGTTACTATACCAACTCCTTGGGGACAAATCAATGATTTATTACAAGGGGGATTGGGAAATGGAGATTTTGGTCTCATATTTGGTAATCCAGGAGGTGGTAAATCTTGGTCATTAGTGGCAATAGGAGGATATGCAGTAAGATTAGGTTATAATGTTTTACACTACACATTAGAATTAGGTGAACAATATGTAGGTCTTCGTTATGATGCATTCTTCTCTAAGATACCTGTTAATACTATTACGTCAAATAGAGATAGGGTAGAAGAAATAATACCTGATTTACCTGGAAAGTTAATCATTAAAGAATTCCCTACAGGCAGAACAACAGTGAATAGAATTGAATCACATATCCAAAAAGCAACAGACTCAGGAACCAAACCTGATTTGATTATTATTGATTATGTAGATCTTCTTACAACGAAAAAAAGAACAGTTGATAGGAAAGGAGAAATTGATGATATTTATACAAGCACTAAAGGATTAGCTCGAGAATTAAATCTTCCTATTTGGAGTGTCTCACAAGTAAATCGAGCAGGTGCTAAAGATGATGTTGTGGAAGGTGACAAAGCAGCCGGCTCTTATGATAAAATTATGATAACAGACGTCTGCATTTCTCTTTCTAGAAAACGTAAAGACAAAGTTAACGGAACAGGTAGGTTTCACATTATGAAAAATAGATATGGTATTGATGGTCTAACTTTTGGTGTCAAAGCTGACACTTCAACAGGCCATTTTGAATTACATGATTATAATCCTGATGATGAAGAAGAAGAAATTCCAAATAAACCTCAACAGAGCTTCCAAAATTTTGATGAATTAGATAAGCAAGCATTAAGTAACAAGTTTTTTGAACTTAATTCATAATTAAAATTTAAATAAATGACAAAAAAAGATATAACGAAAGAGCGTATAGTTTACAAACCCTTTGAATACCCAGAAGCTTTTGATTATTGGTTAAAACAACATCAAGCACATTGGTTACATACTGAAGTACCTATGATGTCTGATGTTAATGATTGGAAACAAAATCTAACGGAAAATGAAAAAAATATAATAGGTTCAATTCTTAAAGGATTTGCTCAAACAGAAACAGTAGTAAATGATTATTGGACAGGTTTAGTTACAAAATGGTTCAGAAAACCAGAAATTATAGCAATGGCTACCACTTTTGGTGCTATGGAAACCATTCATGCTGAAGCTTATAGTTTATTAAATGAAGAATTAGGGCTAGACGATTTTAGTGAATTTTTAGAAGATGAAACAACAATGGCTAAAATTGAAACTTTAATGAATGTTAGAGATAGTTTTAATGGGGAAAAAGATTGGCACGAAATAGCCAAATCATTAGCAATATTCTCAGCTTTTACTGAAGGTGTAAATTTATTTTCTTCTTTTGCCGTTTTATTATCATTTAAATTAAGTAATAAGTTGAAGGGAGTAGGACAAATAGTTGAATGGAGTATAAGAGATGAATCCATGCACTCAGACGCAGGTTGTTGGTTATTTAGAACTTTATTAAAAGAAAACCCAAATTTAAAAACACCAGAATTAGAGGCAGCAATAAATGAAGCTGCATTATTATCTTTACAATTAGAATTAGATTTTATTGATAAAGTTTATGAAATGGGTGATTTAGAAAGTTGTACTAAACATGATTTAATATCATTTATTAAACATAGAGTTAATACAAAAATGGGTGATTTAGGTTATAGACCTATAGTTAATGGGATTGATTCTAATGCAGTAGATAGAATGAAATGGTTTGACCATTTATCAGCTGGAAAACAGCATACTGATTTTTTTGCAAATAGAGTAACAAATTATAGTAAAGGTCATATAGAATGGGACGCAGCTAAAATATTTTAGAATGGATAATAATTTAATAGCAGATTATACAAAATGGGAAAAAGGTAAAGATTATCCTGATTGGATGGATGAAGTAGCTTTATCAACAATATCAAAAGGTTATTTACTACCAGGAGAAACCCCAAGAAAAGCATATAGAAGAGTAGCATCAGCAGTAGCTGATCGTTTAAAAAAACCAGAATTACAAACTAAATTTTTTAAGTATATTTGGAATGGTTGGTTAGGCTTAGCCTCTCCAGTTATATCAAATACGGGTACAGATAGAGGTTTACCAATTAGTTGTTTTGGGGTTGATACCCCGGATTCTATTAGAGGAATAGGATTAACAAATGCTGAATTAATGAAATTAACAGCAGCAGGTGGTGGTGTTGGAGTTGGGGTTAGCAGAATTCGACCTCGAGGTGAAGAAATTAGGGGTAATGGAAAATCTGAAGGTGTAGTACCTTGGTGTAAGATATATGATTCATCTATTATAGCAACTAATCAAGGTAATGTAAGAAGAGGGGCAGCATCAGTAAACTGTAATATAAATCATCCAGATATTGGAGAATTTTTACAAATTAGAAGGCCTAAAGGTGATCCTAATAGACAATGTTTAAATTTACATCAATGTGTTGTAGTTGATGATCCATTTATGAGAAAATTAAATGATAGAAATCAAGAAGCAATGGATCTTTGGTTAGAAATTTTAAAATCAAGAGTAGAAACAGGTGAACCATATATTATGTTTGAAGATAATGTCAATAAACATAACCCATTAGCTTACATGATGAATAATCTAAAAGTATCAATGACAAATATATGCACCGAAATAACATTACATACAGATGAAGAACATTCTTTTATATGTTGTTTAAGCTCAGTTAATTTGGCAAAGTATGATGAATGGAAGGATACAGATTTAATAGAAACATCAATATACTTTTTAGATGGGATAATGGAAGAATTTGTTGAAAAAACAAATGGTAAAGAAGCTACTAAAAGAACTCACATGCATGCTAAAAAAGGTAGAGCATTAGGTTTGGGAGTTATGGGTTGGCATACATTTTTACAAAAGAAAAATTTACCATTTAATTCCATAGCTTCAACAGCTTGGACTCATACAATAATGTCTCAAATTAAACATGAAGCAGAAGCAGCAAGTAGAAAATTAGCACAAGAATATGGAGAACCCACATGGTGTCAAAATACAGGTATGAGAAATACACACTTATTAGCTATAGCACCAACAGTTTCAAATTCAAGAATAAATGGCTGTTCAGCAGGAATCGAACCCCAACCAGCAAATGTTTATACTTTTAATGGAGCTAAAGGAACATTTATTGTAAAAAATAAAGAACTAGAAAATTTATTAATAGAGAAAAAGAAAAACAATGATAAAGTATGGGATCAAATATTAGCTGATGATGGTTCTGTTCAAAACCTAACAGAAGATATATTAACCGAAGAAGAAAAACAAGTATTCTTAACATTTGCGGAAATTAATCAATTAGGATTAGTTCAACAAGCAGCTATTAGACAAAAATATATTGACCAAACTCAATCATTAAATTTATGCTTTCCACCTACTGATTCTCCTAGGTGGATAAATCAAGTACATATGGAAGCGTGGAAATTAGGAATAAAAACCTTATACTATCTAAGAACAGACTCAGTAATTAAAGGAGATTTGGGTTCACGTACAGCAAGTTGTGTTTCTTGTGATGGATAGTGAATCTCATTTTCTTCCCCATATTTATAATAAAAACTTAAACTATGTGGGATATATTCAAAGACGATAACAAATGGAATGAAAAGTCAATTGTTGGATTTTGTGCCTTCTTAATTATGGTAATTGTAATGCTTACAGATGTAATAACAGGTGCATTTGGTAAGGATTTAATAATTAACGAAGCTATATACAATTCATTTGTAATGGTAGTAATTGGTTGTTTTGGAATAGCAGGTATGGAAAAGTTTGCAAATAGAAAATAATATGGATAATTTTGATCTAAGAAAATATTTAACCGAAAATAAATTATTAACAGAAAAATCTGTAAATCAGAAAACACGAGACTATGTTGAAAATTGGTCATTAGCAGCTTTAGGAGAGCGTTTAGAAGAATTATATCGTGAAATGGAACAAGAAGCTGAACCAGAAGGTGGTCCTGTAGCAGATCAATATGCGGATGAAATAACATCAGTTGAAGATGCTATAAGAATAAAAAAAGGAACATTTGGTAATAAAAGAACTTATGATGATGTTTTTCCTAAAAAATCTAAATCATCATTTTGGGATGAAGGAAATTTAGATTTATTTGAAGCTCAAATATTTAAAGTAGATTGGGAAAATTTTACTGATGATGAAAAAGAAACAGCATTATTATCAGTTATTAAAGATCCTGACGATCCTAGAATTGATGAATTTTTATTTTCTGAATGGGATGATTTACCTGACTGGGTACAAGATCAAATGCAAATAGATAGAGATGATGAACGAGCAGATTACACAGAAGATGATTGGGAGAATTTTTATTTAGATGCTGACTTACCAGAGGGTATAAATGAAGCAGATATTGATAAAATAGCATCAGAATGGACAGTACCAGAATTAGAGGAAAAATTATTAGATTTAGAAATTGAAAAAGAAGAAGGGAAAAATGTAGATGCAGAAATTAAAAAATATGAAAATGCAATTAAAATCTTAAAATCCATTAAAAAATATAAGGGAACAGGAGGAGCAACAAAAACATCACCAGTTACTAAAGATGATGAAGATGATGATAATAAAAATTTATCCCCACATCAACGTTTGAAAGCTGGAGAAAAAAAGAGAGAAGAAGAAGAATTTAAAAAATGGAAAAAAGATAAAGAAAATAAAGGTAAAGATAAAAAAGATTTCAAAAAAGAAAAAGAAGGAAAAAAAGAAAAAGTAAAAGAAACAATAGATGGATTTGATTTAAGAAAATTTATTAGTGAAGGTAATCTTCATAAAAAAAATATAGATGAAATTACTCAAAGGGGACAAGAAGGAGTATATCCTATATCTGAAGAACCAGGTGATATGTTTCAACAAAAAGAAGTTGAAGAATTATTTCCTATTGCTTTTGCAATGAAAGATAATAAAGACTTTAAGGATAGATTAGCACAACATGCTGATTGGACAGAAGATTCAATGTATAATAATACTTTTGTTCATTTCCAGTATCATAACATGGAAGATGTTAATGGTAATGATTATTTTGTTCATCAAAGTCAACATTATAATCACAATTATGATGATTTTAGAAGCCCTAAATTTACAAAATTATCTATAACTAAAAATTATGAAAAAGATAATGAAGAGGATTTAGGAGAGTATATTGTTGGTACTGGAGAATATTTAGATGATATTAAAAATCTAGAGGCACAAGGTATTAACATGAAAAGATCTATGGAAGAAGGTAAGCAAAGATTAAATGAAGATAGATGGATTGTTATGTGGAGAACTAAAGATACTGACTATTTAAAGAAAAAAGGATTTGACCCGGAGTACCCAGCATTTGCCCCAGAAGCTGTTACAAAAGGAGGATGGAAAGAAGGAAGAGAATTTATGGTATCTTATGGTGATTTTGAAACACCTAGAGATAGAGCAAAAGCTCATGCAGAAAAAAATAGAAAAGAAGATGGTGAAACAATGGAATATGGTGTTCATCTTAAAAGAGATAATGTAAGATTTGAAGAAAATGTAAATGAAATTATTTCAAATCCATCAAAAATAGACATACTAATAGATAATTTATCTAAATCAACAGGTAGTGAAATAAAACAATATGGACAAGATGTATTTGGAATAGTTCCTCAAGATTTTGGGGAAGATGCTGATGAAATTTACAGTCATATAGTGGATGAAATTTTACCATTGGCTGATGATGAAGAAATAGATGAGTATTTTGAAACATATTTTGGAGGATATGCTGATGAAGTTTGGGCAGGACACCAAAATGATTAAATAAAAGTTAAATTATAAAAATAAAGATTATGAATTTTATCAATTCTTGGAGAGAAGGTAACAAAAAGAATATTATCGATCTCACAATTAGATTAGGATTTTTTACATTATTACAATTTGAATGGAACCCCGGGGTTAAGTTCAGATTTATAATATTAAATTTAGGTATAGAGATATAATATAAATCAATTAAATTAAATTAAATGGAAACAATAAAAGAATTTTTCGTAGAAGGGTGGTCAACCCTAAAAGGTATTTTAAAATTAGAATGGTTAAACTTTAAAAATTGGAGAGCTTGGACAGCATTAAGAGCTCTTTATTTAGTATTCGCTGTTTTATGTTTAGTATACACATGTTGGTACGGCTTTATTTATTTTGCAGCTTGTGCTTTCTTTAAGACAGAACCTTTATTAAAGGTATTAAATAAGTTAGGGTTCGATAAAACCAAAATATAAACATTTTAAAAAATTAGAAAATTATGGCACCATTTTTAGTCGCAGTACCAGAAATAGCAGCAGCAATAGCAGCAACATCAGAGGCAGCAGCAGATATAACAACAGCTGTTGTAGGAACCGAAGCAGTAGAGGCAGCAGCAACAGCAACTGATACAATAGCAGATGCAGTAGCAGCTGGAGAAGCAACAGAATCAGCAGCAGCAGTAACTGAAACAACAGAAGCAGGAGAAGTAACATCTGTTAATGTTACAAGAGAAGTTACAGTTAAATCTACAGGACAGGTAATAAAAACCACCACAAAAATAACAGGAAAAAAAGCGGTTCAACAATATTTAAAAGATGAAGCACATCATGAAGCAAAAATGAAAGCAATTAATGCAATTCTAAAAAATAAAGAATTCCAAAAGGGAATAGCATTCGCAGGAGGAGCAGTAATAGCAAAAGCTTTAGGATCAGGTGATGATAAAGACGGTAAAGACAAAGATAAAGACAAAAGCTAAATTGAATGTAAGGAAAATTTTATATGAAGATAAAGATATCCGAATTGGATGTGATTATCTTAACGATATAAAAAAAATATCTCTACATTTAGATATAACTGAGGGTTCATGGTCTTGTTCAATTTTTAAAAAAATAGATAAAGTATTTAAAACTCTCATGGCAGAATTTAAGGGTGATGGATATACTGAATTATATGCAACACCCTTTAAGAGTGATAAAAAAGCTCAAAAATTAATTTCAATGTTTGGGTTTAAAATAATAAATGATCATAATGATTTAACAGTGATGAAAATTAAAATTTGAAAATGAAAAAACTACTACTATTATTATTAATACCCATTCTAGCATTTACACAAGATAGCTGGATTAATATTGATATTCATACAGATGATTGGCCTGAAGAAACTAGTTGGGAATTATTAGATTCGAACGATTCTATAATTGCAACTGGAGGACCTTATGAAGACGTTTACACATTATATAGTGAATTAATAGAATTAAACTCAGGTGATTATTATTATTTCTTATTTGATTCATATGGAGATGGCTTATGGACTGGAGGGTACGCTGAAATATCAAATACATGTGATGGTATATTATTTTATCATGAAGGACCATTCTCGGACTACACAATAGAAGACGTAATAGATGCATATAATAATGGGGATGATATAGAGTGGATGGAAAATGAATTGTTAGAATCATTAACAATAGCACCTTGTGCACCCCCAACAGAAGGTTGTACTGATCCTGAAGCAAATAATTATGATGAAACAGCATTTTTTGATGATGATAGTTGCGAATACAATTATGGTTGTAATAATGAAAATGCATCTAATTATGATTCATTAGCAGTTCTACTACCCCAAGGACCAATAGTACCAGGTGGTAGTTGTAATTTAGAAGTATGGACTCAAAATTACTTTGGAGTAGATTCTACTTGGTATTTTGATGGAAATCAAAGCACATTTGCAGTAGGTAATAAATTATATATTGGAGAGAATACGTTTTGGGTAGATGTTGTTAGTGAATATCAAGGTAATTGTAATTCACCGGCTGTATTAGTATATGTTGTAACTACACCTGAAGCAGCTGATGGTTCCGCAGGAACATATACACCAGGAACAAATGTTAATGCGGTAGTGGGCGATTATTGGTATATGGATCCATGTACCTTTATTTATGGCTGTACTCAAGAAGATGCATTAAACTATAATCCTGAAGCAGGAGTTGATAATGGTTCATGTATTAATATTCCGGGTTGTACAGACCCAGCTTCAATAAATTATAACCCAGCAGCTACCTTAGATGATGGTACT
>VTLG01011104.1_pt1 | contig 37165 bp, 63 predicted proteins | sample 4694571 | NCBI WGS metagenome assembly VTLG01 (sample SAMN12604809, study PRJNA352737) | marine metagenome | biome: ENVO:00000447; feature: ENVO:00000209|ENVO:00000569|ENVO:01000036; material: ENVO:00002151; isolation source: viral sequences binned using virsorter ...
TTATCCAATGCTATAAAAATTAACCCCGCAATATTTGGAGTTGTTCCTTGACCAGTCTCTTCTATAGGTACGTTAGGATCATGATATATTGTAATCTTCTCCTGCATGTTTCTACCATAGAGATGGTAATGCATAGCAGTAATACAACCAGCAAGTCCAGCACCAACAATTGCTATTTTCTTTTTTCTTGGTTTCTTTTTCTCAGGTTCTTTAAAACCAAATAAAAAACTTTCTCTTGTAATTGACATCAATCACCCCAAATTTGTATAGTATATCGAAATTCTGGTGTATCTGGAGAAACAGAAGTAACCAGATGTGGTTCTGATGAATCATTTACCACCATAACATTAGGTTCTGGTAATATTGCCTTGTATATTCCTGAACGCTCTGTACCTTGATCTGCCCATATAAACCATCCACCAGCATTAGGATGCCATGTATCATTAAGATATATGGTAGCACCAAAAACATGGTGTTCGTCATCATGTATAGCAATACCAGAATTAGGTTGCCAAATATAAAACTGACACATTATTGTATCATGTTCTGGTACATATTTGGTAATTTGTCTTTGTATGGCATCTGTTAATTCATCAGAGACCATAGTAGTTAAACAACTACCATTCAATCCCTGCTTTAGATGAGGTTTCCATATGACACTACTAGAATTCCAGCATTGTTTAGGTGCTTTCTCATCTAATTCAGCAAGACACGCATCATATAGATTGTCTGATAGAGTATTATATACTAATTTCATAATCTACGGGATTGACGAGGATCGAACTCGCAACTTCCTGCGTGACAGGCAGGTGCTCTAACCAGTTGAACTACAACCCCAATGCCATCAGAGGGATTTGAACCCCCGACCTTGGCTTTACAAAAGCCCTGCACTACCACTGTGCTATGATGGCAATAAAATAAGTTCTGGTAAATCGACATAACCGTGTTTTAATAAACGATGACAATTTGCACACACTGGCGCACACTTATCTACTTCATCTCTGAGTTTAGCATAACTTGCAGTTCTTTGCAACTGTGAAATGGTAGATGTCTTAGAAGCAGCATCTATATGATGAAGTTCCATAACTTCAATAGGATACTCCTTATTACAAACAACACATGGATGTGATTTTGCATCATCAACCATCTTCTGTCTTGTTCTAAATCCAACTTGATTTCTCTTCTTAGTCTTACCGTTCTTCCTAGCCCATTCTCTTTGATACTTTCTATTCTTTTCCTTGTCTTTAATTGGCATAATTACTGCCTCACAAATTCCAGATAACCCCATTCTGAACCCCAAACTCTCTTGTTTGTGGTAACGTCCTTACCTGTGTCTAGTATATGTAGTTCCTTCTCATCCAATCTAATCTGATTAATAATATACGTTTTCTTTCCACCCCAATCAACATAACACTTACATCCTTCTGTACCACCTTGATATCTTTTCGGTCCTACTTTTCTGAATACTAGATCACAGTGTTCACGAAATCTAAGATGTTCATCTGTTATCTCTTCTACATTAGCACCATTACAATATCTTTCAGGAGTCTTGATGATCTCATGGTTCTTTGTACGAAATGTACCATTATCCTCTACTATGTCAATGACATACTGTAGGTATGGTCTATTCTTCATATAATTATATGCCTGTTCACCATAATATCTATTTTCACTAATTTTCTTGTAGGTAACCCAAATATGGGCATAGCGTGTTGGATGACACTGTGCCTGTGTTTTATTTGAGAAGACTCCTTCCAGTAATTCTAGAAACTCATCCATTCTTTACTTCTTCAGAAGACTTTTCAAGTTGCTTCAATGCTTTCTTTACAGCAGGAGTTTCTTCCCATTCCCACACCTGATTGTGTTGTGGGTTCTTCTTTTCAATTGTATGCGTTCTTTTTACCATATCATTCCTCTGTTTCAAAAATTATAGCATAAAAAAGGAGGGGTCGCAACCCCTCCCTTAAGTTTAGTTACTTACTAATTTAGAAAGTGAACTTAGCACCAACTTTTCCTGAGAAGTCAAGATCGTCGTCAGCAGTCTGACCATAAAGCTCTCCGTATAGTGAAGTAGACTCTGTGATAGACTTAGAAGCACCGAAGTATCCAGCGATTTCTACATCACCGAACTCGTCAGCAGACTCAGTATGGTTAACTGTAGGTCCAACAGATGCATACCATCCAAGACCACCTTCAGTTTCTCCCTCAACACCAACTTGAAGCTCAAGGTTGCCTGAAGAGTAAGATCCGTCTGGATATGAACCATTCGCTTCAACGTTCACGTATGGACCAGCAAAAGCTGCACCAGCGAGAAGGAATGGAGATGCTGCAACAGCAGCGATTGTTGATTTAAAAGACATGATTGTTTTTTTTAAGTGTCTCGCAAGAATAAAAAATCCTGCGGATGATAGATCCCTCGACTAGGGATCTGTATTCATTCAACGCAGGGTACGATCTTTCGGGCCTTTGTTAATATTAAGTTTCGTGAAGATTATCTTCACTGAACTTATTTATACATAATACATTCTTATTGCTATGGGGTCAACCCCCCTTGTGACAGTTATACAACTGGCACACTAGTTCAAGAAAATTAGAGCACCTTTGATTGTTACGTTACCAGAACCCTCTATATCCATTGCAGTACCTTTCAATGATACAGGACCAGTACTATCTACATTAAATCCTGCTGCTGTATCAATCTTAGTACCTCCTGGTGCTGACATATCCAACTTACCTTGTGTCTTAATGTCAAAATCACCATCTCCTTCAAGAGTAATTCCACCTGTCGCTTTGAGTGTACCAACACCCAATGCTTCAAGATCCATTTTACCTGCTGTTGCCTTCATTGCAACATCTCCAGCAAGTGCTTCCATGTCAATTCCTCCAAGAACAGCATCAACACTAAACTTCTGACCAGATCTAAACGCAGTCTTACCTTTCACTGTAGTTACACTATAATCGTAAATTCTTGGTTGGATGAATGGAGGAGCTGGAACTATACCACCAATAATCTGTTGATAGATACCACCTGTCCATTGCTTATAATCTCCAAGAACCTTATGATTTAAATGACCTGGTGAAAGAATAGTATGATTAGAACGTGGGTCAAATGAAATTTCTGTCGCTTCCTTAACACCAAACTTCATACTCTGACCTAATATAACCTTCTTTTCATTATCCATCAGATGAAGGACTTCTCCTGCTGCAAAGATTATACTACCACTTCCATCTCCACCTGCTTGTATCTTAACATCAGTACCACCTACAATTTCAACTAACTCTTCTGCTTTAATATAAACTTTCTGTGCAATAACAGTTTTCTGTCCACCTACAATATTCTCAGTAACATTACCATAACACATGATACCAAGAGCATCATCTTCATCGTCATCAGAAGAATTAAACTCCATATCAACTGGACCTTCATACTTCTGAATACCACCATTACAATGTACAGTTAATTTACCAGCACCTTTACCAACATCAGCACCACCATTAAGATTACCAGATATCAAATATATCTGTCCTACTGTATCCATATGAATGGAAGCACCACCAAGACCTGGTCCCCTTAGTACCAGTTCACCTGTAGTTGTATCAGGCCAAGAAACAGTTAAAAACTGAGACTTAGTAGATGCACATTTCCACGCAGTTTTAAATCTAGGACCATCCTCAGTTAACTGAGTCTCATCTGCCGTTGTTGGCTTCGCAATACTCTGCGGATATGTAATAGCAGCAGTTTGATTTGACATTATGGACAATCCACGTAACGACCAGTACCAACCTTAGTAGAACCAACCTCAGCAAGAGCATTAGTACCAAGACATAATAATGATGGTATTATTTTAGCACCATGTCCTGATCCACCAACTATCTTAATCTCAGGCATTTCTTCATAAGTTAATTCTCTCCTAAGAACTCTAGCACCAATAAGAAAACCATCGTCATTAATTATAGCTTCTGCAACATCTTTCTGACCATTGATCCAAATAGTTGGTGGTTCAAGATAACCACGACCAGGTAATATAACTGTAAATGAATCAATGATACAACGTCTATCATTATCAGATGCACGATTTATTTTATATCCAAATCCAGTAGATTTAACACGAATCTCTTTAATAAAACCGTTTGGATCTAGTAAAGGAGTTCCTATAGCACCAAAACCTTCTCCACCAATCCAGACATAAGGAGGTTCTGCCCAAGGTGAACCAGACTTTGCAACTGGAATTTCGATTATTCCACCATTACCATCAGTAATAATATCTCCTGAATTAACAACTGGAAGTTCAAAATCTTTAACAGTATTCTCTACAGTTTCTCCTTCTCCAAGATCATAATCAGATAAATCAGTATCATCATCAACAGTAATTAAAACTTCAGTTGCAGCACCTTTACCATTAATAGTAAATATTAATGTCTCTACATCCTCTATCTCATTATCTTCTTCAATACCAATAGTTACATAAGCTTTCTTATCTTCTATTACAAAACCTCCAGATAATTGTCTGCCAATAATATCACCAGCAGTAATATTTCTTCCACTCAAAGTATAATATCCAAAACTTCCATCGTCAACATTTGATGTCACTATTTCATATATGATAAACTCTCCTTCTGGACATGTTGCTCTATTAGAAGATACACTCCATCTTTCAATGAGGTCATTATCAGGTACAGGAGTTGGATCACCACCAGGATCTAATTCTTTTATTGGTTCCCAAGGATCTATCGGACCTACAACATATGGATCTCCTTCTACCTTCTGATCCCTTTCTGTTATAATACACTTACCAATATTCTTTATAAAATGCAAATCAACATCATCATTATCCTGCGGAGTATTATGAGTTAACTTAACAAAGAAAGTCTCATCCAACTCACTCTCAGCAGAGTATAATGTTTGTATTTCTATTGTCTTATTAATTTCATTAGCTGCAAATCCAAGTATTCCTTCTTCAGGAACATAATCAATATCCTTAGTAGCACTACCTTGGTTTTCTAAAATCTTATAATCAACTGATGATGCAATATTAGTTGCACCAGTCCTAGTTATCGTAAATTTCGCTGCCTCTCCTTCTTCAACAGTAATATCATTAATACTATAAACAATCTTATTCAATGTTGGTAATGGAACACCACCTGTAAAACCAATATTAGTAACTTCTAATGGTTTACCAGTATATGCTTCATCACAAACATACTGTGTATAATCTGCTGGAGTATCACCAAATAAACCGTCCAAATCCGAAAGAAGTTTATCTAAGAAATCTTGATCATTTTCACCACCGTCTTCCTCACCCTGATTACAAACCTTTTTCTTCTTAGAACACTTTCTATCAGGACCAACACAAGTGATTCCAAGTAAATTTAAAACATAATTTATAACTCCACCAATAATATTGAGTGGTGCTGCAATTGCTCCAAGAATTGACTGCAATGGACCAAGAATAGCACTAAACAAACTATTAAGAAGTTGATTTATCTTAGAAAGGATACCATTAACTAATGAATCTATCTGACAAGCAACTGATCTATAGATCTGAGCAAGATAACTCATTAATACATTTGTCAACCACTTCATCAATCTTTCTCCAAGATCTTCCATAGAACAACCAAGTTGCTTAAGGATCTTATTGAAAAATTCTGTAACTGGTGTCAATGCATTACCAGTATCAGTTGGACGCATTATTGCATTAGTAATAGCCTTAACTGCATCTTTAAGTTTTGATATAATATATCCTTTAATCTTAGCAATGAATTTTCTTATAACTTTCATTGCTTTATTGGTGTATTTCCTAGCAACACCAATACCACTATATAATCTTCCTGTGTACTTATCTACAAGATATGTTCCTACATTACCACCACTCTTTTGAACATCCCTAAGAAAATCACCCATGATATATGTCATCTGAGTTTTTAAATCAGTATCATCACATTTCTCAGCTTTTTTAACACATACTTTAAGTGGTTCTATTACAGCACCAGGATTATCATCATTTAATCCTCTTTTTACACGTAATTTACCATCACCATCAGTACTACCATCTCCTATTCCTCCAGTAACTGTATTCTTATCATCTGATTCTCCACCTTCCCTATTTTCAGGAGGAATCTCACCATCAGTATTTGGATCTACTGCATCAGGATCTACTGTTGTTTGAAAATTTTTAGTATCTTCTGGATTAAGATACTTAATTACAGTAGTAGCACCTGGAGTCTGTCCAACAGAACCCATAATAATAGGTTTCTGTCTTTCAGGATCCATATAGAATCCAACAACCCAACACCCAGTTTGTAACTGTGGATGTGCTCCAGCAATGTTTCCAGGTAAAAAGGGAACATTAACTGGCATCATTACTTGACACCAAGGAAGTTCACTTGTATCAAGAAGTTCCGAAGATTCTGGGTGTTCTCCTACAATCCTTACCTTATATCTAAATCCACCTTTATTATTCCCCTCAGCAAGAGCAATGCCCTCGACTTGACCAACCCACCAGTTAAATCCATCGTCACCAGTTCTATTGGTTGGTATTATATTTGATAGTAACTGGTCCATAATTTACTCGTCGTATACCCTACATTCAAAAGCATCAGGATGATTATCACAATACACTTCAAGATGTTGATCTTGATGTCTTGTATGATAGTCATTAATAGTACCTTCATTCTTATCAACGACATCATCTTTGTGATATCCTTCATAATTAGCATGAACATTCTTCAGATCTGATTCAGAATACTCTAGCATACCATGATTGACATGCTCCTTATGATCTTTTGGATCTAAGTAGACTTCATGATCTAAATCGTGTTTGATTTCTGACATAGTTGTACTCCTCTAGTGAATTATTTAGTTACCATGTGATGAGATCTCATCTGGCATACCATATGAATCACGCATGACTCTAACAGTAGTGCGAAATCTACCATTAGTTCCTTCGTTTTTCTCGTATGTATGAGTTACCTCTTCTATCAAGTATACACCACTTGTTTCTTTATCCCAAGGAAATTTCTTTATATCAGCACTTGGAGCTTTATTAACCAGTCTAAGAATAATCCTATCACCAGCACATATATTAGAATTTCCTGGTATAACTATAGTTCCAGATTGGTTCTTTAACAATTTATATCGAGTAAGAGCCTGAGAAACATAATGTTTTTGCCAATCTGCAAATTCAGTAGGGTCAGTTGAACCGTCCCTGTCTTCAGGAGATGCAGGACCAGGTTGATTATACCAAGTTTCATGATCTACAAGAACAGACATTATTCTTGTTGGTTTCTCTGAGAGATCTCCTGATGAATGAGGTATTTTAGATACACTTTCCTGTCCTCCCAAATGAGCCATATTATCATAAGTCTGATTAATATTATAAGGAAATTCCTCGTATTGTCCTGTACTATAATTAAACATGCATATCAGACTAGCATACTTACCAGTTCTCAAAGAACTCATTAGATCAATTTCAGAATGAAATGAAGCAGTCTCGATTATTTGAGTATCTGGTTGTATATTTTCTTGGTTGGCAGGTCTTTCTTCATAAACACCATGTTCATCAACTTGAAATCTATCAGATTTAAATGGATTATCTTCACCAGTAGCACATAAAGCATCTACAGAAAAGAAATTATATCCTCTCCTAGTTTCCCAAAAGAAAAATCCAGCACTTCCTTTAATAGTAGGTTTATCATTATTAGAAGAAGTTTCAAACGCAGATACACCACCACTAGGAACACTCTTTACACAAACATCAGTAATAACATCAAATGGTCTCTTCCTAGAAGCTACCATCTTCACTTGAAAAGCAGAAGGTTCTGACCAAAAATCTTTACTAGAAGTTAACTTCTCTTTAAGCATCTTTTCAACAATTTTTTCTGGATTGCCTGATTGAATTCCCTCAACTCTATTAGTTTCATTTAAAATAGCTTCTGCCGAGACTAATCCTAAAGTATAAGTTTGTTTTTGATTTGAAGAAACTCTATTAGCTAATCTCCATACCTTAAATCTATATAACTTTTCTTCTTCTGGATCTGGATTAGCAACCAATTTAATTTCTATAGTTTCCATACCTTGAATAGGAAGATCTGTGATTAATCCAGCACTATCCACAATATTCAAAGTTGCAGCAACACAAGGAGAAGTAATACTCTCAACATAATTGAAAGTATCTACCAAATTAGTCATATTAATAGGCTTACCATCAACATCAGAACCTGCCTTGTAAATCATGACAGATACCAATCTAAAATCTTGAGTAGTTTGTGGTTTATCTGCCATTATCTAATAGTCCTTATCTTTAGATTTGAAAATACTTCCATACCAGTTTCTGCAAAAGTAATACCTGGAATTGATCCACCTTCACCAGGTACAGTTCCTCCGTTAGTCCTTGTAGCATCATCAAGAATTACTATATTTGATTTTGAATTATTATTAACATCATTTAAATTATTCTGAGCAGAATTAGCTGCAAGATTCTCTCCTTCAGTTTTATTTCCTCCAGTAAAGATATTTGATATAGACTGTAATATACCTTCAGGTTTATTTGCTTCAATATAACTGTCCAACTTACCACTATTCATTACCCAATCAACTTGTTTTTGCCAATTAGTAGCCCAATCTGGAACTGCACCCTTCATTGCAGCAAAATCTGTAGTATTCAAATCAAACATTCCACCAGTTGATGATGGAGCACTATCTCCAGATTGTGCAATTAATTTTGCTCTCTTATCCGAAACTCCCTTATTCTTAACATATTTCATAATACTACTTCTATTAGGAGGTTTCCTTCCTAACATATCATTCTCAGCTTTTACAGCACTCGCAGGAGAATTTTCATCCCTTCTATCAAAATCAAATCTATCACCTGTAATCCAATCTGCTCCACCCTGTAACCATCTTCCTAATCCTTTTGATTGTCCATGTTCATTCTCCCAGATACTACCTCTCTTATCTGTATCAAACAAATCAAAAGTTATAGCATCCCACAATCCAGTGAAAAGTCTTGCTGGTCCTCGAGGTGCATTCTCTGGAATCTCATGTCCATACCATCCTCTACCACCTGGTTGACCAGTACCAGGAGTTCCATTACCATTACCATTACCACTAAGATATCTTCCTTCTTCCTTTTGATATAACTTCATACCACCTGATATGAGTCTATGAATATCTGTACTTCTATTAACAAATGAATCTAACAGACCATTACCCATTACTTCATAAGCTTCTTTATTTAAAGGTTGTACCAACTCTGGACCTTGTTCACCTATCAATGCTGTTGTTGGACTTTGAACTATACCACCATCTGCCATTGCAGGAGTAATCATATCCAACCCTAATGCTAGAGCATTTCCTACTCCTGGAGCAAGTGTTGTTAATGCACCTTGTGTAACCTCACTCAAAGCTCCCAATACATCACCTTTCATAAGTCTCATTAGACCTAATCCACCACCTATTATTGCACCAAGACCAGGAATCTGTTTACCTGCTGTCTTTGCTCCAAACTTTGCTGCTTTCTTAGCAAGACCTTTACCACCAACCTTCGCTGCTGCTCTAGTAAGTCCTCTTTTACTACCTCGTCTCATTATAGATCCAGTACCACCACGCTTTATACCTCTTCCAGTAGGAATAGGAATACCCAGACGACCACTTCCTCTCTTTGGTTTCATCAAAGATGAACTATTATTACCATAACCACCAGAGAATGATGGAGAAAGAGTATGCTGTTGAGCCATAAGAGCTCTTTCTTTCATTGCTCTATCATTAGCAGCAAGTATATCAGCTTGCTGCATCTGCTTAGTGGCAATGTTAATCATTGCCATCTTAGTTTCATTAACTTCTCTAGTTAAATCATATATTGCTGTTTCTACACCTGCTAAACTTCCACCTCCACCACCTGACATAGGCATGAAATTGGAATCTGATTCTTTGCTACTATTAACAGGGGTGATATCAATTATATCATAACCCTTATTCATTCTACGAGGAGATGCGAAATTAGCAAGACCCCCACCCATTACATCAGGATCAATACCACCACCACGATTTGCACCTCTCATAAAACCAGAGAGTCCCGTATTACCAAATATACTACTAGTATTACCAACTTGATGAACTGATACAGGTACTACTTCCTGCGAAGAATGTTGTGCTACCAGAGCAACAGACTGATTTTTTCTTTTTCCAAATTTATTTTTTAACTTCTGATATAATTCCTTTCCAAATCCCCAGGCTTCGGTAGCACCTTTTTTCGCCAATCCAGGAGCACGATTCGCCACCATTTTATTAAAGGCTGCTGTATAACCTTTATTATTTCTACCATCTGAATATCCAGCGAATCCGTGTGCCATGTTATTTCTTCTGTGCAGCTTTAAGTTGCTCTTGTTTTACTTGATCAAGGTATTGCATTAATAAGGTAGTATATACTTGCCTTTCCCAAGGCATCATATTTTCAATTTCACTCAAGCTATATTTATGGTGTTGCATCAAAGCAAAGTTAGTCTTGTAATACCCTTCCAAAGTTTGATGGAAGAGCATCACCCGAAAAAATTCTGCAGCCCCGAAATAGTATATTCAGATTCAACACCAGTTTCAGGATTTGTAATAGAAAATTTATGTTCTAATCTAGGACAAGTTTCAAAGAAATCTTGAAGTTTATCAAATTGTTTATTTGTAAGACCTTCTACAAATTCTCTAAATTCCTTCTTAGTTGTAGTAGATGAATCATACACCTCTTCCTTATCATATATCTGATCTATACAAGAAGCAACTATATCAACTACACTCTCTGGATTGATATCTTGACCTATTAAAGATCCAGCAACAAATTGATGAAATGAGGGATATTTCATAATAACGCCAAATTCATCAGTAAAAGGAATTTTAACGGCATGACCTTCTGGTTTAAAAATCCTAACGTCACCTATATTAAAACTATACTTAACTTTTGTAGTATTATCATCTGTGCATGTAATAGTCATATCAATATCCTCTCCAACGGATACTGCACGAATATTCAAAAATAAGTACTCTAAATCAAAAATAGGAAGATCATCAAGTTTAACTCTTGATTGAATGCAATTCTTCAATAAATTCCTAACTGCTGATTCTATCTCCTTTTCGTCTTTTGAGTCTAAAGCCAATAATAGTAATTTTTCTTCTTTTACAACAAATGGGCGATATTTGACTTTTTTGCCATTTGAGGGCAATTCCAATTCATACGTTGGAAGAGCTACTTGTGGTAATGCCATAAAACTGATTTCAAGTCGTATATTTATATATGCGACTTTTTTGACCAAAAATATGCCGAGTAATTTTTTCGAGTTTTATGGAATTGAAAAGTCGAATTTGCTGACTATATCATAGTCGAAGTTGGTCCAGCAAATGATCCCAAACGATACTCCATTCCCAACACATCTCCTTCAATATTTCTAATATCGTTATTACTAACGTAATGCCTCATGTATGAGAACTGTGCTGTTACTTGAGTGACCTGATTACTTCCAAACTGCATTGGAACAGCATCAATAGCATATGGATATGCTCTCTCTAAAACATAAGTCAAAGGATTTCTCAATTCTCCTTCATAAGGACTCAACTCTGTTTTCATGATTGCAATATCACAAACATATTCATCTGGATACTTTACCGTTACATTTCTATTCTTATCTGTACTACCATCCCAATTAAACATATAATCCTGCCATGCATTCAAAAACTTCATAATAGACATGTTAGCATCACATATAAAACCTAACTGAACCTCCGTAAAGACCCTAGTATGAGCATATTTAACAGAACCACTTCCTAGATACATCCCATTAATAGTACCTTCTGATGTATTAATATTAGGTAATTGAGCTTCATTACAATAAAATTCCATCTGTTCTGGAATTTCATATGGGACCTCAAACGGAGTATTTAAAAACTTAACAACAAAATTATTACTTGATGCTAAACCACCGTCCTGAGATATTCTTTGTAGAAAACGGTTTATTGCCACACTAAATATTTTAACTGGTACTATTATATTTATGGCATACTCTGGGAAATACAGACCCATTAATCCCAAGAAGTATCGTGGCAACACTAGAAATGTGATTTATAGGTCATTATGGGAACGTAAATTTATGGTTTACTGTGACAACAATCCCTCTATATTAGAGTGGGGAAGTGAAACAGTTATCATTCCATACAAAGCACCAGATGGTAAAATTCGTCGATATTATCCTGACTTCTACATAAAAGTTCAAAACAAAGGAGGAGGGACATCCAAATATATTATTGAAATTAAACCAAAACGTCAAACTAAACCACCACATGCGAAAAATAAAAACACTGCTTCGTATCGTAATCAATTAAAAACCTACGCAAAGAACTACGCTAAGTGGAAATCTGCCCGAAGGTACTGTGAAGATAGGCAGATGAGCTTCATGATATTAAATGAGGATCACTTAGCAATATAGAACAATGGCACAAGGATTTGGAGAATTAACATATCAATCAAGAGCAGCCCTAGCTAGAGCAAACGCTGCTGAAGGAGGATTTGACACTCTTTTTGAAAGAGTAAAGAAAGAAGCAGGAGGAGAGAAGAAATCATTAACATGGTATCTTGCAACTACTCAGAGACTTGGAAAGCAATACAAAGCAAACTTTGACAAGTTTCTCCGCGACGAAAAAAGAGATTCGATAGACGAAACAATAAATGCAGACTCTAATGAACTAAGGAGATGGGCTGTCCAAGGTCACATGTATCTCTTTGAATATCCAGACCCAGAATCAAAGAAGAAACTCAAGTACTGGGACACTTATCCTCTTGTTTATGTAATAAGATCTAACAAAGAAGAGTTCTGGGGATTCAATCTACATTACATGGCAATGAAGAAGAGAATCGTTGCAGCATCTAAGTTAACACAAGGTAGAATTGACATGCCTAAGAGTTGTCTGCATAAATATCTCCATAAGCATGTTGATCAACAATTATATCTTGATATTGCTATAAATGAGTGGGACACTGTTGTTCTACTACCTGTTGAAAACTTTGTAAGAGATGTAGGAGGAGTGCAATTTCCAATCGGACGAGATGTTGTTTGGGAAAATACAGATGAAAACTTCTATGACAAATTCAAAGCTACTAGAAAGGTCAAAGGTTATGGTACACCACAAAGTATAGAGATGTCCAAATGATTAGGAGGAAAATGCAATGGGAATAGTTGAACTGTTTATGTTCGGTAGTACTGAAGGACATAAGGCAAACTATGGTGCAACCTGGCCTGGTGATGGAATATCAAAGAGTGCTATTGATAAATTAGAAGCAGCACATGGTAGTACAGATGGCATAAGAACGATGCCTATCAAAATAGACAAATATGTAGAGAAAGAAAACGATGTAAGAGCACTATCAGTTGGAACTGCACTAGATCCTACAGTAGATGGAGAAAGTGAGGTACTAAGATACCCTGCATCACCTGGAATAAGAAGTGATAGTGATTATGTTTTAATGACTTTCTTTGAATACCTTCCACCAGCTCAACAAGGACAAAGAACTGGAGGTATTGAGTATGAAACAAAGGAAAGTTTAGGAGTTAATAAAGATAAAAATAGTCAGGACTACTTAAGAGAAACTATTGTAACAACTAAGTATCAAGCTAATTATCTAAACGTTTATAATAACACAGCAACTGGCGATGGTGCATCAAATTATAAAAGAACAGATGCAAAACAAATAATGCTTTACATGCCTGAAGATATATCAACAGGATACAAAGCTAATTGGAACGGTAAAGCAATAAGTACTGCTGGTAGAGATTTGATGAGATCTGCAGCTCAAGCAGGTTTTGGAAATAAAATTAGTGGATTTGGTGATACTATGAATGGTATGTTTGATAGAGTTGGAGCAACATGGAGTGCTAATACAGTAAGAGGTGCTATATCATCAATCACAGGAGATACTCTTACAAATGATGAAGTATTTGGAGCAATTGGTGGTATAGTTACAAACCCAAACACTGAGTTGCTATTTAATAACATGGATATGAGAACATTTCAATTGAAATGGAAACTTGTTCCAAGAAATGCAAAAGAATCTCAGCAAGTAAAAGATATAATAAACACTCTTAAGAAATCTATGCTGCCAGGTACAGGTGTTAAAGAAGTTTTTGAAATTAGTGAGGGTTCTGGTGTTAATGCAGGATTTATTAGTATACCAGATCTTGTAAGAGTATCATTCATGAATGGTTCTGGACCAGCAGATTATCTACCACAGTTTAAAATGTGTGCAATAACTCAGGTTGATATAAACTATACTCCTGATGGTTCCTATGCAAAAACAGTAGATGCTAATGGTAAAGTTGGTGGTGTTGTAGCAATGGAATTAACAGTTGGTTTCCAAGAAACAAAACTTATATACAGAGAAGAGGTTCAAAATTACTAATGTATTTTTCTTTAGTTCCAAACATATCATACGATCAGAAACCGATTAGTTATCCATTTTCTAAAGCGGACAGAGTTGTTGCAAAGAATTTCTTTCGTAGATACAAACTAAGTGAAGATGCATTTAACTATGCTGTTTTCTTCACTAAGTATGCTATACAAGATGGAGAAACACCAAGTTCTCTAGCAGATAAAGCATACGGTGATCCTTTTTATGACTGGGTGATACTGTTAACAAATAACATGGTGAATGCACATTATGATTGGCCATTAACTAACGTACAGTTATATCAAACATTGATGTCAGAATATGATAATCCATTAGCAGAAATACATCACTATGAATTAGAAGATGGAACAAAGGTTGACAAAGCATACTATGATGGTACTCATAAAGTATGGGATGAAGCAAGTGGTTCTGTAGTAACTAAAGCAGGTAATACATTAGCAACCCCAATAAATGTGGTAAGGTGGCGTGAAAGTGAAAATGAAAAGAAAAGATCTATCTACTTAATGAAACCAGCTTACTTCAGACAGTTAATAACTGATTTCAAACGACAAAACTTATATAAGAAAGATAATAACTATATTAATAAGAGATTAAAACGAACTGGTTGATCGACTTTTTAGACAAAAAAATACCCCGAAAATTTTTCGGGGTTTTTTAATACTCATTTTTCAATTTTGCTATATGATTCCAAGTGAACCAGCAGTTATTCCTACGGCAACAAAGAATCCAAACTCCAACAAACCATGAGCATCTGCTGGAGTGTTTATTAATATATTATTGAAAAACGATAGTGCTGATGGCTCCATTGAAATAAACGTATGCTCCGACTAGACTGAAGAAAATAAGTTGTGGCATTGTACTAGGTATTAATACTATAAGTATATATACCTTTTTTAATTTTGTCAAGCACCTGATGGTACTGGAACAGGTTGCATTTGTTGCACCCTCATTCCTTTTCCACCATTGGTGTCGTCATCATCGTCATTATTAAATGCACGAAGAAGTAATTCTATCAACACCAAAGCAGCCATCGGGTAGAATACCCAGAGGACTGCTACTAGTGGTGATATACTGTCTTGGGCGGCTACTAAGTCGCTCATTGGATTGTGTTCCTTTTAAAATATTATTTAGTTATGTAAAGTATTTAAAATGGGTATAAGCACTTACGATTGCCCAAAAAGCAACCATTGCAAACCTACCATTGGCTCTCTGCCATATTGCTACGTTTGTCATTAGAATATACCTGGAATGATTTGTCCTGTGGTTGCGTAAGCACCTAGTGCTGCGATGATGCCAATCATGGCCATCCAACCGTTAAATTTTTCTGCTTCTGGTGTCATTGTTTTGCTCCTTTCGTTTGATTGTATTAGGGATAGAAAGTGGCCTGCAAATGCAGGTGGTGTAAGAGACCTCGACTCGATCTCTTAGAATATTCCTGGAATAACTGCACCAAATAAGATGTAGTTGTGTACTGCTGCAAAGAAACCAATCATCGCCATGCGACCATTGAGTGACTCTGCTTCTTTCCAGTAATCATGATCGGTATCAACTCTTATTTCTGGTTCAGAAGCAAAGATATTTTGCTTACCGTACTCAGTGGTTGTGTACCTCTTCATGTTGGAAGTAGATGAAGTCATATTAACTTGTGTAAAGTTGTGTAACATAATTATATAGCAAACATAAAGGATTTGTCAAGTATAAATGCCTACCAATCAACACAAAAAAGGATCATCGTTGCTGATGATCCTTATAAGTAATCTTTATCTCTACTGTTGGAACCTCTCTTCTGGGGGATTGTGCTCCTTCTCTTCATCCTTCTCAGGATATATCCTCTTGTCGTCCGACTCGTATGGAGGTTGGACAGACTGAATAAATGTGGAGAGATCTGGAGGTGCTGTACCATTGATAACAGACGCACCAGTAGCAACAAGGCCAACTGATAAGGTGGTAGCTACCATGACTGCTTCAGCCAACTGTAATAACTCTGCTAACACTTGTCTTCCTTTAACTAATCATATTATACAATAAAAAAGAGGGTCGTGTGACCCCCCTGTGACAGTTTACCAATCGTCATCCTGATTCTGACTCTCAATGTATTCTTTGTTCCGTTTGCAAACACCATGCACATCTATTTCTTGATGAAGATGTGCCATAGTATGCAGTGCTTCTATACCACCAAAGCATATTAATAACATCATTGGTAGCATCCATAGTGGATGACCTGCTACTTCTCCTGTGGTTCTTTTAGACATGGCAAATCAAAAAGTACTGTGTTTATGTATTCGTCAGCCCATTCCTTATCAAATAACTTCTCTAGTATACCACGAGTCTTGTCGTTCTTCTTCTGTTGGTTACAATAATATATCTGATCATCGTATCTCTTCATAGTATTAAACCACAGATCATCCTTTAATGTATGATGTATATCATTAGAGAATACATTAAGATAATTCATAACAATACAATAGAAGTTTGCTATCTCTATGCTCTTACTAATACGCATGAACTTACAGTAGGGTGAGAAGATTTCGTCTGCCCACAATGGTAGTGGTCTTCTCTCACTAAATGTAAAGTTGTTACTGATCTCTCTTATCTGACTGTAGAATCTATCATCCACACCATGTACAGGAGATACATCAACGATAGCAGCAGTGATGGCCTTGTCAGTAGCAACTATATCACATCCAAAGATAGGTAGATTGTAATGTGGATCAGGATAAAATATTGAATGTAATATCTTTAGTCCTTTTAAGTTTGCTATCTCAACATGCATCTTCCTGAGTGAAGGACACTGATACATTTTGTTTGTAATGATCAAGTCATCCTTCTTCACTTCAGGAAATGGACTCTCTAATGATTTGACATCAGGAAAACTCTCCATCACCTGAGTGATTGCAAATGATAGATCGTCTACAATGTCACGCATAACTGAAAAAGAACTCCCTGATTAATTTTTCTGACTCTTCCTTACCAAATGCATTGGATAAGTATCCTGAGATAGGATCAAGTCTTATCATATACTTATCAAAATCATGATACAAACTGGTGTCCATGCCAGTAGGTTTTGCTTTCTCTATCATCTCTTTATAAAGTGACAAATAATATTTGAATGTTGGTATATATGTATCAACCTGTGACATCTCACAGTACCTTACAAATATATTATTAGAGAAGTGATTACCTGGTTCAAAGAAACGATATGTTTCTTCTGTCTTAGGTAATGGTGGTACATCTAATAGATAATTTTCTACTGGATGTTGGAAATCAAATACTATGATAACTTTCTTCTCAAAGAAACCCATAAGATCCATCCCAAAACAAGGGAGGTTAGCCCCTGTCTTAGGATAGATCACATTGTTATGGATATTTAATTTGTCATCCCAGATGTCAACATGTCTGGACTTAATAAAATACTGACCTGAATACAGGTCAGCAGTAAGATGGACATCTTTTTTATTAGTCCAATGAACATGTTGTTTCTCAAACTCCATGTCAGGGAAAGTCTCAAAGACTGCTGACCTGTAGTTTGACCAGAGATCCTTTACCATACCGCGTGGTATGGTATTATCATTACTCCTCTGCGAGTTGTCTGAAGTAGGAGAGTGCATCATCATCTTCAACTATTGATTCTTCTTTCACTTGTGGTGAGTTAGCAGCTACCTTAGCACGAAACGATGAAGGTTCAGGTGCTTTGACTGGTTCAAACTCCTCACTGTCCACACTAGGAACAGGAGCAGGACGCTTACCTAAACCAAGAACAAGATTCAATCTGTTCTGTAGTTCTTCATAAGTCTTGAACTGATCCTTAGAAGTGAATGCTTCTAACGAATGTTCTTTGTTCCAGATTGCTTCAAGTTCAGTATCATCTGAACTAAGAGCACTAATACTATCAAACTCACTGCTATCATAGTTCCAGAAACCTGCTACCTTTTTGATCTTTAACTTAAAGTTAGCACCTTCCCAAAAATCAAACACATTTACAGGTGTTTCATCTTGGAACTCAGGTTGCATTGCTGCAAGGATCTTGTCGTGGATCTTCTTGCCATACTTATACAAGAATGTTTTACCCTCATTCTCAGGGTGCTTAGGATCCTTTACAACAAGGATGTTACTGTAGTATGAAAGCTTACGCTTCTGTCTACGTGCAGTGTCCTTGTCTGCATCATCACCAGTGTTCCAGAGACCACGATTAACTTCACCTACTGGATCCTTCTCATTGATAGTGGTCAATGAATTTTCAATGTACCAACCGCCAGGTCCTTGGAATGCATGACTGTAAACTTTCGCCCAAGGTACTGTTTGACCTTCTGGTGCTGGTAGGAATCTGATAACAGCATAACCGTTACCACTTGCATCAACTTCTGGTTTCCAGAAGCGTTCGTCTACCTGTCTGCCACTAGCAGACTTCTCTAATTCTTTTTGTAAAAACTCTAAATTGTTTCCTGATTTTTTCTTTAACGTTGCGAATGACATATGATTGTTTTAGATTTAATTGGATTTGGGGTGGGAGGTTGGATTCATGTTTACCAACAAGTAAGGGGCATTGCTACATTGAGTAGATTTTTACCTTACTATCTGAGACCCGACTGGTAGGTCGATTCTTCCTTGGGGGAAGCAGCACCACCTGTGTCTCATCACCTTAACTAGCCTTATGCCAGCAAGTTTATTCAGTCACTCCCGTATCGAGTCCGTCAACCCGATATACTATTTATAGCACAGAAAAAGGGGGTTTGTCAACCCCCTGAATTATTAATTATTCCTGAAGAGGACTGCTTGTTCTCCATCTACTTAGATGGTACTCCTCTTTGGATCTGACTGTATGTGTATGATGCTTTAACAAAATGCTTTTTGCTAGAGTCATCTCACTCGTATAAAAAATAACTGGTTCAGTTATTCCTGGATCACCACTCATTTATTTGTACTAAGTATTGGTTCTTTGTGTTCCACGACACACTCATCAGCAATCTTCTGCTCTTGCAAGGAATTTAAAATCCTTTCCATATCAAGTTGTGATAGTTCTCCGTCTTCTGACCACTTTAAAGTTTGTAGCATTGTCCTGTGTTGGGTTCCACATATTATATAACATGAAATTCACACAAAATACCGTTTCCTTTATACTATCTTTCGGTTTCGTTTACTTTTTGTTATTATCTTCTTCTAATTTATCTCTCATGATGGAGATCTTCTTCTGCAATTCATCAAACATTGATTGCATTGGTGTGTCAGGTGTAGCACCTAGCATTACTATGCCCTGTTTCATAGTCTCTTTAACAGACTTTGCTTCAGGATCATCACTCAATTCAATACGAGCATAGAAAACTTTCTGTTTCTCAATGAGTCTTTCTAATGCTTCAAAGTATTGTTTCTTTCTATCATAATCAAGGAGCATAAAATTCATAGCAGATCTAAAGCAGAACTGCTGGAGTTCTACCATCTCTTGAATGTCACCTCTAACTAATTCTGATTGGAAAAATCTACTCATACTAGCATCAACTTGGCACGACTTGTTTTCTTCATAAAGTTGAGTTCTTGTGCCTCGTGGCGCAACTTCTCTTTAAGTGGTTTACTAATCAATTTAGTAACACTATCTAGTTCTATCTCATTTAGTTCGCAGTAATGGATAACCGAATCTATGTAATTCATATCCGAATTATGTAGAGCAATCTTTTCCACTTCCTGCGAGAATCTCGCAGCTGTCATAAATTTATCCTCAAGTAATTGCTTTTTGTCCATAACGTTCTTGGTATTCGTGGATGTAACCCATTAATGTGATGAAGTATTCTTTCTTAGGTGGAAGTACTTTCACCTGAGTTTCCCCATTCTCACAAGCAACGATGGTCACGATTTTTTTAACGCTCACATCATATAACTCTTGGAGCATACATGCGTAAGCAGTTTCTTGCACGAAGTAATCAGTTAGATACTGTTCTCTCTTAGGTGTGGCAGATGTCTTGAAGTCGATGATAGATAGTTCTCCATCAAACTCTGCAATACAATCCACTCTTCCTGCTAACTCTAAATGCTTCGAGTAGAGAGCGGCTTCCTGCAAGTAAATATTATTTATCCTGTTCAGAGTATCCACTGATTGATAGAACATAACAGTAGGAAGCGGAGAATCTTTATACTTTTCTATCTCTAACTTATTGTTAAAGTAGTCCTCAACTATAGAGTGATAGGTTGTACCTCTCTTAGTTGATCTTGCGGATATTCGATTCGCTTCCTCCATACCAACACGTTGCCTCCACTTAGCAATACCTGCCATCTTCTTAGCATTGTTGCTAATGACAGTAGTAACTGATGGAAACTTGTCTCCGTCTGGTGTAAGGTATACACGCTTGCCGTTGACTATCTTTGCTGGCATTTCAATAGGGGTCACCCCCTCTACATGATTAAATTTCATAGGCCAGCATTGATTTTACTAATGAGATATGATTTGACTAGACCAGATCGAACGATGTCTTCTATGCCAAATTCGACAAGAGAAAACTCATCCATAGATCCAATGATTTTTTGGAAGTCTAGGATACCAGTACGCTCATTGGTCTTAACTAGATCAGTTTGAGCTTGGTCTCCACAGAATACTATCCTACTATCTTGTCCTACTCTTGTTATTATACTATCTAACTCGTGAAAATTCAAGTTCTGACACTCATCAATAATAATGATAGCATTATCAAAGGTAGTACCACGTATGAAACTAGTAGACCAGAATGAAATAGTATCCTGTGACTTCAAGTTATGATAAAGCATTTCATATGCATTATCATCTGGCATCTGAAACATGTTCTGTACCATCTTTTTATATGGTACTTGATATAAGAACGACTTGTCATCAGCATCACCAGGTAAGAAACCAATCTCTCTAGATGGTACTAGAGAACGTACAAGATAGATCTTTTCATATGGAGTAGAGTCACCAAGTACATCACACAATGCTTTATACAATGCAATGAATGTCTTACCTGTACCTGCTACACCATAAGCATAGATCATCTGACCCTTATCCCACTCTTCAAAAAATACTTTCTGATTATCAGTGAGTGGTTCAATAGGAAACATTAGTTCCTGATTGACTGGCTTGCGTCTTTTCTTTTGCTTGGCAGTCATACCTGCTCCTGGTGCTTTAGTTGTCTTCTTCTTAACTGGCATAGGTTAACCCCACTTCTCCGCGATAGATTTATTAGTTGGTGCTTTAGGTAGAATTTTATTCTTCATGATGTCTGACCAACCAGGATGAGTTTTGCTCATCTTATGTTGCCAGTCACCTACTTCAGTAGAATAGTTTCCGACTCCTGCCATCCAATCCTTATCCCAATCTGGATTCTCCTTACGCCACTCATCATAAGCAGCCATTGTCATAGAGAGTTCTTTAGTCTCTCCAGTTTCTTTATGTTTTACTGGGTATGTTGGCATAGTTATAACCATTCTTTAGGAATATCGTGTGCAAATGATCGTGGAAAAGTATTACTCTCCCATAATCTAAACCTTGAATTAAAATCATGGCACGTAGAGATCTTAGTCTCTTCATTTTGTAGAGGACATTGGATAGATCTTGCTATTGCATTACCTGCGACAACAACTCTGTCCTCATTCTCCTCATTAGCATCTACTCTATGTAGAGCCCAAGACGGAAATATAATAAAATCTCCCTCGTTTTGTTCGGGATAGATTGATGCACCATGAGAGTCTAGGAAACGGAAACACTTCTTTGAAGTGGGTCTAATGAAATGAACCCAAGAAAATAATTCTACTCCAGAGAAATGATCATGTGTGAAGTGAGTACCAAGTGGAGCAGGTGAAGCAGGATATACTTGAGTCCAGTAATCACAGAAGTAATCAGTCCTATAATATAAACCAAGATCCTTTGTAGCTTTCTCTAAGATATTAATGTATCCATCATTGAGTACCTTATCAGGACGTTGTTCTGGATCGACATGATAAGAAGAATAGAAACCACCCTTGAATGAATGCTTTATCTTCTTCAATCCCTTAACTATCTGTGAGACAATATTAGAATCTACTTTATGATTACCACCCCAGAATATCATTAGCCTATCCACTTTGGTATGTAAACGAATACTAGCACACAACCCCAGAATGTGACAAGAGCAACGATGTCCGTCAGTCTCTGAGTACCTGCTAGTATAAGTCCTAGAATAACTCCAGCAACCCAGACCCAATCTAATGTTGAATGGAATTTCTTCCACCCATCACCAAAGTCTTTAACGATCTCTTCCCTCAACTGAGCAAAGAATTTAGATTGGTGTCGTAGAATAACGAACCCCTCATTAAAGACCATAATAAAAAATCCTATCCAGAATATCATATCCACTCCAGTGCCTTAGCACATACAGGAAACTCATCTATAAGTATATTCTTACACGCATTAGCAATATCCATGTGCTCTTTCTGAGTACCGTGTCCAGTGCGTAGGTCTACGTAATGAACCCATGAACGAACACTACCAGTCATATAAATTCTGGTTGGTGATGCTAGAGGGAGAACAAATCTCGCACACTCCTTCGCAATGCCCTCACGTATAAGTTCATTGTATAAGTCCATCGCTTCATAGAAATGCCTAGAGATCTGGTTCTTGAGCCTCTTCTGTTGTTCTTCTGGTATGTCATCTATACTATTCTGACGATTCTTATCATCCTGACTGCGAAGTTCTGGTATAGGTATCCCCATCTTCAACCAGTTAACATCAGCATATCTCTGACTAAACTCTTGGAATGTAAATGATCTATGTCTTAGTATCTGTGCTGCGAGTCCACGAGTGGTCTCAATTTCCACAGTCATAAATGCTTGTTCAAAGACGGACCAATGACCGTGCTTGATACAATAACTTAGTAAACCAGCGACGTTTGGGTTGTCTTGGTTCTTTGGGTTGCTCACTCTCGCTACGTACCCCATGTGCTTCTCTGCGTCTGGAGTCACGCTCACTAATTTCACGTTCATGTTGTTTCTTTTCACGCTTGAGACGTTTCAGGTATATTTTAGCATACTTTACCTCATCTTTACTATAAAGACTTGGATTATGTTTTGCTCTCTTGATAATTTGCTTTGCTGCCTTCTTGTCCTTCATATTTGCCATAGTATGCCTTGAAGTAAGAGACTATACCATTGGTAGTAACTTGTTTACTACACCAATCATCAGCACACTCGTAAATATATTTCGAGCGATGCTTAGGAAAATTTTTCATCAATAACATGAGAGTATGTTCTCTTAGTTTGAGAAGCTTCTCTCCTTCTAACTTCTGTGACATAACTGAGTAATGTTACTTAATATTTATGATAGCACAGATGATCGACTTTTGCAACAAAAAAATCCAGGAAAAAATTTTCCTGGATTCATAGAAATCAGAAACTGATTTTGAATTATGCAGTTGTAAGTTCTTTGTCGAACTTCACACCACGATAAGTCAATTCAGACTTAGATGATGTGGACTGCTTGCGCTTGTCAGTGTCGTACTTGACACCACGATAAGTGACTTGTGCCATTGGGTTTCTCCAAAGTAGTAGGGATTGTGGCCCCGTTCCTTCAGTCAACTTGTGCGTCCCAGTCACAACCTTCTTCAGTGTTCACTATAACCGTCGCAACAATTTCAGCACGATGCTGAACTGAAGGTCTGATTCTGTTAATTAAATCAATAGCATCTTCACAAGCCAATGGATTGCTTAGAGCTATTAAACTGAGTAGAAGACCATGCATAGGATGAACGTATCCGTTCCGAGTCGGCTTACTTGCGACCTCTTGTGAGGTTGAACGTATGTGTTAATAATAACACAGTTATATTATATAGTCAAGTATAAATGTGTAATCCAATACAATTTTATATTAATTTAAGAATCTGTACAGAAATCTATCCCTTATACCAGCAGCAGACTTATTACTGTCACATAATTTCTGTACCCAGATCCTTTCTGCAAGAGTAACCTCTCTATCTAACTTCATCCTGCATACTATTTCAGTTAGTCTCAATCTATAATCTTTACTTAACATTGTGATAGGTAGAACCCATCAACACCTGTCTTACAAACTCTACCTGGTTTTGAATCGTATACTCCTTTATCATTCTCCAATCTACAAAATTCAAAAGCATCATGATACTTCTTGTATCTGAACACATCATCATAGACCTTTGCAGAGACTAGAACTCCATCACTGTTCTGTCTCTTCATAACATGCCATGTTGTTATGTCATCTCTTCTACAGTAATGTATAGCCCATTCTCCATGAGGATGTGAGTTCATTTTAAGTTTCCTCCTGTGCTGATGGTTTTCTTCTTTTCTTTCTCTTGGGTGGTGTAGCAGTAAGGTTCCACAAGTTAGGTCTTATAGTACCCTGTGTCTGCTTCATCCACTTCAATGCTTTCTTATACTTATCATAATAAGCATCAAATATTTCTACCTGACTATCACCCATAGTAATATCATATGTAGGTTTTCCCTCAACCTCATACTGTACTAGGTAAGCAGTGTAAGGTAGTTTCCTATCCTCTGCTAACTTAGGATCACATTTTTCATGAATTATATTCAACTTCTATTCCCCCATTGAATGTTTGGAAATGCTTCTTCGACACACTGCCTTGTAATCTTCCAACGCTTGCCGATCTTCTTATCTTTAACAAGAGATAGAACCTCTGCTTCTTTTGCGTGAAGTCCCTCAAGCAATTGTATGAAGAGAGTTTCTCTTCGTGCTTGACTTATATTAGCACCACCTTTAAAGAACAGATAGAGTTTACGATACTCTTGAATGAGTTTAGTATGCTCTGTTTCCTCTGGTGCATCGTTTGGTTTGTACGGAACATCACCGTCTGGTAGCATAGAGATAACACTCTCATCAAAATTAGCAATAAGAATTGCCCTCAGTGCTGGAGAGTTAAAGTCATTCAAAAGTTTGATCTTCTGCGCTTTCGTTTTCGCATTGCTTACCTTCTGTAAGACTTCATTCATTAATAATTGCATGTGTCATGGTATATGGTAGTACTATTTAGTCCTCTTCTATCTCGTCCTCATCTATAAAGCGGACAGAGAGTAACTCCTCGTTGATAAAGTGACCTTCTTCGTCATACATTTCAGGATGCATTGCTTCATGCTGTGCTGCTGTAACATATATGTGCTCATTGTATGCTTGTCTTCCTAACCATCCGACTACACCTCCTACTAATAGAACTAGAACGGACGTAAGTGCCGAGAAGTAAATGATCTCTGGTGTCATGGTTCAACCTCAATATTATTTTTTAGGTTCCCACCTCAATTCAAAGTTAAGATAAAACTTTCGTTTAAGGAGAGAGAATGTTTTCTTAATGTTGAAACCTTTCTTCTTAGGTTCTGGTTTCTGTACCTTCTTATCTGCCCTCCTGAGCATGAGCTCAACACCTTTATTTATTTTAAGTTCATTCATTTCTTTTTACTAGAGACTAAACCTAATTTTAAAAATAACTTAGCGAGTTCAATCAATCCACCTACAAATTCACCATCAACAATAACAACAGGATACGCTCTTGCTTGAGGCCATTCTTCATGGAACGTAGCTACATCATAATCAATCCCAACCTTTCTCTCTATGTAATCTGTTATGTTTGCTCTCTGTAAAAGTTCTCTTACCTTAGAACACCATTCACAACCTGTCGTTGTATAAATTATAATTTCCATGATTTAAAGTGATTGTAACTGTGTAAGTATGTATTTGTATGATTTTATTAGATCTCCTTTCTCCTCTCGAAAAAGATCCTTGTCAAAACTTTGACCTTCTTTCCAAAGCCGCATTCCATCAGGTGATAGTTCATCAGCAAGGAGTATATTTTTGTTAGCATCGTATCCAAACTCCAATTTAAAATCAACAAGTGTAAGATCAATAGAATCAAAGATCTGTTTTAATATATGATTAACTTCTCGTGCCATGATCTCCATCTCACCTACTACTTCCATATTATATCCCATCTGAATGATGCGATCTGTTGTTAGTAATGGATCATCCTTAGCATCATCCTTTAAAAAGAACTCAATCAATGGCCATTTAAATTCAGTACCTTCTTCAATCGTTGTCTGTCTAACTATAGATCCTGCTGCAAGATTTCTAACTACCACTTCAAGTGGAATGATATCTACCTTCTTGCAAGACATAATACTTACAGGAATCATATCAATATAATGATTAGGAATTCCTACCTCTGTTATCTTTTCAAAAAGAATCTTAGAAATCTCACAACAGACTTTACCTTTATCTTCTATCCACAATTCTTTCTTACCATTACCAGCAGTAACTCTATCCTCGTATTGTATGAGAACTACATCAGGTTCAGCAGTACTGAATACAGTCTTTACTTTTCCTTTAATAATTTGAGTATCAGTCATAATGCATTAATAACTAGAGGTAAAAGTTGATGTTCACATTGTTGTACTGCCCTAGTGACAGACTTAACATCATCACCAGGAAGAATAGGTACTTCCTGCTGTTTTATTATAGCACCTGAGTCAAGGTGTTCATTAACAAAATGTACAGTACATCCTGTAGTCTCTTCACCTGCTTTGATTGCTTGTTCAATAGCATGAAGTCCCTTGTACTTAGGAAGTAATGATGGATGTAAATTAATTATTCTACCAGGAAATGCATCACAGAATTTCTTGGTCATAACTCTCATCCATCCTGCCATCACAATTATATCAACATTATATGCTTCAAAGATCTTGATGATGTCATCTTCATTCTTACTAGCGATGCGAACAGATGGAATGTCCAATCTGTCTGCTCTCTTTGCAGCACCACAGTGCTTCTTATTATATACCATCAAAACAACATCGTGTTTAGGACACGAATGAACTATGTTCTCGAAGTTAGTTCCCTCACCAGAACACATAACTCCTAGTCTCATTTTTTAAAGACCCCAAGTTTTGACAGTAACCACATTGTAACTATTGTCCAACCTATAATATACCACATATTCATTTCTCCTTGCTCCTATTAATAAGAGTAATGAATTTATCATTAGCAAATGTACCAGCGAGACAGACATCTATCTCATCACCATCCTTCCAGTTGGTAGTACCATCCTTCTTTGTATGTTGCATTGCAATAGCAATCTTGTCGATGATCTCTTGTGTTATTCTCATTCCTGTATCTCATCCAAACGTAATGGTTGTGTTTGAGTAGGAACCCATTGATTGTTCTCCCACTTGTATCCTGTTCGACCAAGGTACTCTACTTCCTGTTCCCATTCAATGAGTGCTTCCTTGACGATTCCTTTAATCCATTTTCTAATCATGGCTCCAGTCTGTATAAGGTGGTTCTTCTTCTCCAACACGATACTGAAAGTGTTTAGTGTCGAAGTATGATGGTGGTAAAGGTTTCACATCATCATATGCACCTGCCATTCTCTTCTTATGTTCACGTTCATCTAACACTTCATTGATAAGGATCTTCATCTCCTTAGCATAAGTCTCAGTGAATAATCTTCTTGGTACAACGATGGCAGGTTTATGTGGTTGAGCAACATTTCCTTTTGCTTTCCACTCTTTAAGTTGTTCAGGGGTCATAGGAGCACCCATGCCCTGTGTATCTATTTTACTCATGTCAATGAGGATTATACTTTTGAATAACTGAATAGACGATAACAAGTGTTATCAGGGCAATACAAATGATTGGTAATACTAGATGCATAATATCCTTAACGTTGCTCCAAGTATAGCACAGCCTTTTCGAGCATGTCAACGTTGTTACCAAATTCTGTCAAACCTCTGTTACAATGCTTACAGATGTCTCCAGTGAGTCTAGCATCTTTAGTACCACATATAACACAAGTCCCTATCTTACAGTTACTTGCTACTCTTGACTTAGTACATTCCTTGCACTCATAAGAATAGGAAGATAGTTTAGTAGGATCTTTTCTACATCTATAGAAGTCATCAAGAAGTATCTTCTTTTTACCACAGACTCTACAGTCTCTTTCGAGCAACATCAGATGTTCCATCTGAATTTGCTGATCTAAATCCATATCATGCATTCAATCATGCATTTATTTATTGCATAAAAAAAGGAGACCCGAAGGTCTCCTTTCCATCTCGAACTCAAAACTATTTATCCAATAGCAGGAGCAACAAGTGCAACCTCAGATGTCTCAGCAGCAGCGAGATCAAGTGGGAAGTTATGAGCGTTACGCTCGTGCATTACTTCCATACCTAAGTTCGCTCTGTTTAGAACGTCTGCCCAAGTTGGAACAATCTTACCACCACTATCTACGATAGACTGGTTGAAGTTGAATCCATTCAAGTTGAAGGCCATGGTACATATGCCCATAGAAGTCAACCAAATACAAACTACAGGGAATGTAGCAAGGAAGAAGTGAAGTGAACGACTGTTGTTGAATGATGCATACTGGAAGATTAAACGTCCGAAGTATCCATGAGCAGCAACAATGTTATAGGTCTCTTCTTCTTGACCAAACTTATAACCGTAGTTTTGTGACTCATTCTCGGTAGTCTCTCTGATTAGAGAAGATGTAACGAGTGAACCATGCATAGCAGAGAACAATGCTCCACCAAACATACCTGCAACACCTGCCATGTGGAAGGGATGCATCAAAATATTGTGCTCTGCTTGGAACACAAACATAAAGTTAAACGTACCTGATATACCTAAAGGCATTCCGTCAGAGAAAGATCCCTGTCCGAAAGGATACACTAGGAACACTGCGAATGCAGCAGATACAGGTGCAGAATATGCAACACAGATCCAAGGTCTCATACCTAAACGATATGAAAGTTCCCATTGTCTTCCCATATATGCTGAGATTCCAATAAGAAAATGGAAGATGACCAATTGATAAGGACCACCGTTATAGAGCCACTCATCTAGTGATGCAGCTTCCCAAATTGGATAGAAGTGCAATCCGATTGCGTTGCTAGAAGGGACAACAGCACCAGAAATGATGTTGTTACCAAACATTAAAGAACCAGCAACAGGTTCTCTGATCCCGTCGATATCTACGGGAGGAGCAGCGATAAACGCCACGATAAAGCAAGTAGCAGCAGCTAACAAGCATGGAATCATAAGAACTCCAAACCAACCGACATAAAGACGGTTGTTTGTACTCGTAACCCACTCACAAAACTCACTCCATCCTGACAATAGACCTTGCTCTCTTTTTTGAAGAGTTGTCATTGAAATTAATAGAACGTGTGTGAACGGTATGATAAGACATTGTGACCCCTTGGTCTTGGTTTGGGGGAATATAATGTCTGTTTTTCAAGACACTAGTATTATATAGCACAATTGTAAAGTTATGTCAACAGGTGTGCCAGTTAAAAGGGTGGCCACTAGCCACCCACGGATCATTTGGGTAATAAGGCTGATCTAACCCCATCTCACTTGGGTCAAGCGGCCACTGGGACTCGCTGACGTGAGAAACTAACTATGTTGTTAGCGTTTGTTGTTTTGTTCCGTCAACAGAAACGACCTTTGAACCTAGTCGAAACCTTGGCATCCCCTCGTATGGAGATGAGGGGAATCGAACCCCTGTCCTAAGAACCAGCATTCGCCTCCTCTTGAACAGAGTATATAGTAGCACACTATTCTTCGTTGTCAAGTGTCTTGTTTCTTTATAATAATTCTATTGTTCTCGTAGTCTGCAACAAACTCCAGAATATCTTCATGATCCCACATCAGTTCTTCGTACAATGCATTAAGCCTTGCCATATCTTCGTATAAATCTGTTGGGACTTCTTGTGGATCCATAATGTGTATCGTAGATAACATAGATTATATAGTATAAAAACTTATGTGTCAAATATACCTAGAGAAATTTCCTAAATAAATAGGCCACTAAGAGTCTATGGAGAAATGAAGAAAGTATTATTACCTTTCATTATGCTATTTTTGAGTACACCACTAGCTGCACGAGCAGATCTGACATCTAGATTTACATCTAGTGTTCAACTGCAAGTCAATGCTGCTGCCACTCAAATGCAGAGGGTAGGTAACTCTTATAGCATATCTGGAAATAACGTGGACACAACTGATGGAACCACGGCTAACACAATAACTGCTGGTGCTATAGCATCAGGTGTCTATGGACCTGGTACTATTTCTGCCACCCAAGATGATCCAGGTGAGGCGTTCAGCTTCTCTACTGCATTCACTCAAGGAGATGCTCTGGTAACATCTGCTCCTTCAGTAGGTGCTGTTAGTGCATTAAGTAACCAGTTGTCTACTGGAGCTGGAACCGCAGGATCCCTTGCAGGGACTGTGACTTCGCAAGGTGCGTTAACTATAGTGGCTGGTGGAGCTGGTACTTCAGCTACGGGACAGTTCGTATCTGAACTAGTAATAGACTAGGAAAATGAGACGAGTTATAGTACTACTATGGCTTAGCGTTATGGGATCATCGGCAAACGCAGTGCCTGTGGTCCCAAATTTTCAGCAGGGAAGTATGACTAGCCATACCGAAACTGAAAGTACAATAACGGAAACAATAAATTCAATTGATTATAGAACAGGATGGGAATACTCAGTGACAGGGACAGGGGTATCGAACGGAGACACACCATTGAACCCCCCAGTGAATACATCAACAGTGACAGTCAACCCCACGGTTGGAGCAGGAGAGAATGCCGTAACAGGATCGGTAACAAGTTCTTACGACGCATTGGACTTCGCAAACCAAGCTCAGTTCACACAAACAAATCCAGGGGCAGCATTTCAATTCACCCAAACATATCAAGGGCCAGGGGTTACCAATCAGACCCTCATACAAAGAGTCACCACAATCCAGTCGGTCACAGACGTTACAAGTACGTTTACGCAATAGCAACTATAGGTAGTCTTCTATCACCAAACATGGCTTTAGCAGAAGGTGTTGGTGGTGTAAGTGCTACTGCAAATCCTATCGCCAATAGTTCTGGCTCAGTAACCAACCAGGCAATACAAGTTTTACAAGGTCCATACATTACTAATACGTATGGTGGTGGTGTGCAGTGTCAAGGTAGTACATTTAACCTCACTCCCTATATTCAATTCTCTGATAGTAGAAAGGATCCTTGGGAAGATTTTTATAACGAACCACAATATAACGTCACTGATTTAGAAGGTAGAACTGTTACTCAAACTGTTACTGTACAGAACTATCCTTGGGAGACATGGTACGATACCAGAACCAAGGCAGATGGTAGTAGATGGTTTGAAGATGGTGCTGACATGCAAATAGAAATGGATTTACCTGCTGGAGATGGTATACCTGATGCAGTAGTGGACGGTAATCTTGAACCAACTTGGTATAAACCAATAAGAACTGACATGAGAGCAAACCAATCATTTAACATAGGTTTGTCTGCTACTCTGTCTATACCAATGAATAAAAAATTGATGAACCAATGCCACGATGCAGCACAGGCACAGATCAATCATCAAGTTCAATTAACATCCAATAAAAGATTAGACTTTGAGATCGCTCGTCTTAAAAATTGTGGTGAACTCAAGAAGGCTGGTATCATGTTCCATCCAGCATCACCATACCATAGTATATGTGCTGATGTAGTAGTGACAAATCCAGGTGGTAAGTTACTTCCTCATACTCATGAGATACCTCAACCTAATTTTGAGGATTCTTCTTCTGAGACTCCTTCTTCTGATCTTCAACCTTCTTCTCAGACTTCTTCCGAGCCTTCTCCCTCTTCGCATGATTCTTCGCAAACGGGATCGGAAGAAGACCTTTCTTCACACGATACTCATTCGTCTTCTTCTCTTCCTCAGTCAAACGATACGGGGTTTTTCCGAGGATTGCGTTTACCTTGGTCAAAACCTGTTTCACAGCAGGTTTCACCACCTTCAGGAGCAGATCAGCTAGGGGTTTGGCAAGTAGGGCAGACGACGCAGCCACAGACGCAATCACCGCAGTCGTCGTCACAATCTGAGGACTAGGTAGATACTGTTCTACTACTCCTATATCCTCATAGAGGGACACACAAATTAATTTATTAGCATTATTAGGATCAGGTTGTAACTCATGTCCAACAACCTTTTCCTTTTCGTTTGGTCCAACGGATCCTATCCTTGGTTCTAAAGGACCAGGACATTCTGGGTCACCTTCATCACCTTTAGATGGAGGTGGGTCTGGTGTATCAGGTGTACCAACATCTCCTGTATCTCCTGCATCAACACCACTTGCCTGTTCTTCTGGTTCACCATAGACAGTCATCCATGTTAATTCATTTGCTTGATAGTCAGGTGGTTGATAGTATGGCATACCACCATCACATAACACTACGTTACCTTTCGGATCATTATCTACCAACGCAGTGTTCTTATTTCCTCTCGTGTTCTCCTTATGTGCTACAACACAACCAGGCATATTAATAACTGGATTACCTATGTTTAATACCACAGGTACTGTTATTGGTATTGCTTGTGAAGGTTCTACAATCCAGATACGATTATCATTTACTTGAATGGGTCTAACAGGTCTAACATTAGTTTTAGTTACACCAATAATATTTGTCCGAGGTATACTTACACCATTAACACGAATGTCAAGTATACCATTATCAATTGGTGCAATAGTTTCTATGTTTTCATTACCCATGATTTAAATCACATGTTATTGGTTCCAGCCACCTGCTTTAACCCAGTTATTATGGTGTGGGTTGTCCCAGTTGTCACCAATTTCATAGCTAGGCATGATTGCTTCTTGGATGTATCTACGATTCTCTTTTATCATCTGTAGTTGCTCTGTGTAATCTTCAGTCTCAAGACTGGTTACTCTAGAATCTAATTGTGCGGCAAACCATACAGCACCACCTATCTGTACTGCTAGGAATGTGATTAATGGTATTGGTAAATTTTTCATTTAGGAATCTCCTGTCTATAATTTCCGTTTGGTACTCTGAGACCTTTAACAGGTCCACTACTATCTGGCCATGCTTCTTTAATTGCTGACCGTACTTCTTCTCTCACTATAAGACGAAGCTCAGTTGCTTGTGCTTCTATTCTTTTCTGAGGACCACCAGTAGCATTGTCAATGGCAACATTACCACCAACAATACCACCAGTACCTACGACAGCCACTGCTGTTCCGTAGGTAGCTAACTTTTGTACATCCATTAGAATGCATTTCCAGGAACAGGAAGTCCTAGTGATGCTTGAGGAGATGTATCAGGTACTCCACTTGGTGCAGCTTGTGGTGCAGATGGTGCAAGATCATTAGATCCTAAAGGAAGTGATCCACCACCCAATCCTCCAAGACCCCCAAGAGATCCAAGAGCTGCTTCCACAGCTTGAGATTTAATTCCATCAATGATGGATGAGCGATTGACGTATACGTATAGACCACTAGCAACAACGGCCCCAGATACAGCGAAACTCGCAATAGCAAGTACATTTATAATTTTTTGCATAATCTATTATTAGGTAAGTTTATTTAGGCTAACCCTGCCAAATCATATCTGGCATGGCTGCTGGTTGTTGTCTACCTAATGTTAACATTAGAATTATATATCCAACAAACCATATTATATTAAACAACCATGCTTGTCTCCAAAGATACTTTCGTATTCCCATAGCAACAAATACTTTTTTGACAGCAGCAGGATCATCCTCACTGCCTGTTGATCTAAGTATCTGTTCTATAATCACTGCAATAATTGTGCCTATCACTAAAGGATAGAATACAAAATTTGCAAAAGACATTATCGCAATTAAAAAAGTCATTAGCAATCACACAATTGTGGGTGTTCACCTGTGTCACAGTATGACTGAGCATGTTCACCTGTAATTTCACAAGTGTATAAGTCTGCTGTGCCAGGCATAGTAAATCCGTCTGGTAGTGCAACACCACCATGATTAGTACATCCTACTAGCAATGGTGCTAAGAGTAATAGTCTCTTCATTTAGTAAAGGTTCTCTTCTTGTTCCGTTAACAATGTTATTGTATCAGATGTTGGCAATGCAACGCAAGTGAGGACATACCCCTCTTCCAATTGATCATCGTCAAGGAATGATTGTTCTTCTTGGTTCACTGTACCTTCTTCAATCTTCATAGCACATGATGAACATGCACCTGCACGACATGATGAAGGATGATCTAGTCCTGCTTCTTCTAATGCATCTAATATAATAGTATCTTCATCGCATTCAAATGATTCGGTTGAACCGTCTGGACTCTTAAGTGTTACAGTAGCCATCTATCTAAAATCAAAAGCACTGTTATTTATGATACACTCAAATGATATTAATCATGCTTATGTGCTATACCTAACTCGTGCATCTTAGAGTGTTCCGCTATCGGATCTCTAACATCTTTACCTCCTGGTCCAAAGGTAAACCACATCCCTCCTCCTACTAAGAGGAATAAAATACCTACGATTAAAAAAACTAAAATCATTAACACTCCTTGCTAATATCTTCTGCCATCTTACCACCTATCTCTCCTCCTTGATCCATTCCCATCATCGTAGCAGCACCAGCAAGTACCCAACCAACATAAGGAATAGAGGCGATACCAGTAGTAGCAGTAGCAGCACCGATGCTGCCCCCAACAATTCTACCTGTTTGTTCTCCTCCACCAATTGCTTTGATACATGCCTCTGACTTAGCATTTTCTGTGATGCTTTGTCCGATACTTTGTAGATGCTTAGACCCATCCATCGTGTATTCTTCTCTGATCTTAAGTGTTTCATTACCCAATCCCAGAAAGCCACCCTTCTCTTTGGCATCCCTTTCCACACGCATCACCTTTGGATCGTTGGAACGATAATGTATTCTATAACCTTCTTTGTTTGCCTCCACTTTATATGCAGTGTAAGGACCAACAGGAACATTGACAACAGGAAACTTCTGTTGTCTAGAAATCATACCAATCATACCAATATGACTCAACCCTAAGATTGCTCCTAGAGATATACCAATCCACTTATTCATAACTTACAAAGTATAAGGTTTATCTTCTTTCTTACCAGATGATTTAGGTGACTCGGCAATAATTTTTAGTGGTGCTTGCTCAATAACAATAGTCTGTGTAGGACCACCATTCTTACCAACTCCATTAGGACCACCGTTACCATTCATCTTCATAGTACCATCACCTTTCTTAGAAGCCGTTTGAATTCCAAAGCTAGCTAGGACTCCAGTAAATACCGAAGCTATAAAAGTTGGATCTATTTTTTGTTGCGGTACACCTGGAATAGCCACGTAATTTAAAGTCAATATACCCCCAGACCACACTAGTACACCCAATCTCACGAAAGTGGAGATGATTGCTGCTTGCTCTTCTTGATCGGGTAAAATCTTATCTTTTATCTTACCAAAGACACCTTTCTTTTCAGGTTTCTTTTCATCTTTCACTTCGTCTGTCATTATAGCACACCATAAGTCATTTTATTTATATATGTATCAAACCCATGCTACATTACCAGCGATAGTTATTCTAGCATCATCAGTACCATAGAAAGGATAGACTAGATGGTTCAACTCAGCAGGGAAGAACAACATCATGCCATCCATCTTTGGACTCATTGGATAGTTGAATGCTTTCCTGTTACCACAGATACTAGTGTACTCAAACTGAAAACATGATACACATGGAGCACGAGTCTCCTTTGCAAATGACAACTGCATCTGATCTCTTATATCAGTAGGTATAGTATGCCATATCACAAATGAATATACACCAGCATGTACATGAGATGGATTAAATTCTGTTGCGTACTGATAGTTGACCCATAGATCATACAGTTCTAACGTCTCTGCATGATTTACATTGGTCTTTCGTGGGAGATAATCAAATTCTTTTTGATAATTTTTAATTACTTCATCAATAAATCTTCTGAAGTCATCAGTTGGTTTTAACTCTTGACTCCTACTAATATTACCAGCAAGTTGTGACTTCACACTCTTGCCAGCTTTGGCAATCATGCCATCTATCTGTAATTTAATTTCTCTGTCAAGAAATATCTCTATCCACCCATCATTCTTGGGAGTTATTGGTCTGTACTGCATAACAAAATTACTATATCAATATTATATCATAAAGTTTGATTATTCTGCAACTCAAAAGGAACACCAGTAATTTCTAGAACAGTCATAGTTGAATCTAAACTACCATTACTATGATGGAAATAACAGTTAGAACCACCACTAATCCTATATCCTGTTAATGTATAAGAGATATCAACTCCAGCATCAGGATCTGGTTTATCAACCCAATTAAACATTGGATAATCTTCACCACCAGAAGCATCCGTTGAACCAATATAAGTTGCTGGATACATTAGTGTCGTATTACCAGAAGCTTCATTTCTAGTCAATTTCATTTCCCAAAGTGTAGAAGTATCTCTAGAACCACAACCACCACAAGCTCCTATAATCCAGAAAAAACTTCCATTATACTTAGGTGTTATAGTAACACGCATCAAATTTGTATCACTAGCATAAGAAGATTCAACTTGACTAGTTCTATTATACTGTACTATCTGTACAATACCACTAGGTATATCTTGAAAGGCCATTCTTCCAAGCATTCCATTGATAGGTATATCGTTTGGTGCAGTACCAATATTAGTTGTAGTACTCATGGTTATATTCTCTTGATCATGTGTTCTATTTGAGCATCTGTCAGTCGCTCTGGATAATATCTAATACTTTCAATAGTACCTAAGTAAGGTTGACTACCGTTAGTATATGAACCTACTCTGAGACTAGCGATATCAGTTCGTTTAGTTGAATCATTATCTTC
>VTLG01012881.1_pt1 | contig 37161 bp, 57 predicted proteins | sample 4694571 | NCBI WGS metagenome assembly VTLG01 (sample SAMN12604809, study PRJNA352737) | marine metagenome | biome: ENVO:00000447; feature: ENVO:00000209|ENVO:00000569|ENVO:01000036; material: ENVO:00002151; isolation source: viral sequences binned using virsorter ...
CCGTTGTCGATGCTAGTACACCGGATAAAGAATCATTATATGATAGATATGTAAGTATGAAAGAAGGAGTAGCTGATAGACCTATTCCCGGTACTGGTGTTACTATAGGAGAGGCTGCAAGTGTAAGTAAAGATGCAACGTTAGTTTATGGAACTTATCAATATTTTAATCCTGATGAAGTGTCAGGAGAATTTTATAATCCAAATGTTGGTCTTGCAAATGCGTTAAATACTCCTAATGACCCTTATACAATGTCAAGCCAAGCATCAAGTTTTGTTCCTGTAGGTCAAGCAAATCAAACACTTTTTGATGCAGGAAAAATTTATGCAAATGCAATGGGAATGACCGGTCCGGACCCAATACTTGAATCTTTAAATGCTCCCGGATATGGTTTTTCATTTGAAGATTATATAACTGGAAGAGGAGTTTATGGCTAGAAATTTATTAGAAATCGCAAAACCTTATGTTTTAGAGGGTGCTGTTCCCGGACAGTCTTTAACTAATGCTCCTGACCAACCTTATCCGTGGGAAGGACCACCTGAAATAACTTCTCAAAAAGAAGCTATTAATAGAATATTTTTAGATATTATTAAACCCGGAAACATTGAAGTCTTGTCAGACTTGATGGCAAATGATATACCTATTGCTAATATAGCTGAGATGTTAATTAAAACTGGATTCCAAAAAGGAAAATATAATCCTGACTTAGCAATTACTCTTATGGAGCCTACAATGTTTATGTTACTATCAGTAGCAGAAAAAGTAGGAATAGAGCCTAGATTAAGCGATGATGATGATGAAGATGAAATAGGGGATGAAGAAGAAGTAGATACTAAAGGTAATATGAGAGTTGCTCAACGTTTAAATCCTGCTAAAGAAGAACCTAAAAGTTTAAGAGATTTAAAACCTAGTATGCGAACTGTACCTATGGCTAAACCGGATATTCAAGAACAATTAGATAATTTAGATACCAGTAAATTACGAGAAAGTATTTTACAGAAAAAAAGACCTAAAGCTTCAAATAGTTTATTAGGCAAAGAAGGAGAATAAGATGGCAGAAAGTTTTTCTGATATAATGAAAAAATATGATGATGCATCCATATCAGATATGGGTAATGCCTTATTAGCTAGAAAAGAACAAGTTCAAAGTGAGCAAAGAAAACGTGATAAAAAAGATGCACGTACCCAACAAGTGTTAGCTGTTCTTCTTGCAGGACAAGGTTTATTTAAAAATGCGTTTAAAAGAAGACAAGCTGAATTAAAAAATGCTCAAACTTTAGATTTATTAAATGCTGAATCTGATGCATTAAACATTAGAAATGTTTCTTCTGTTTTAAGTATGGTTCCTCAAGATTTTACAAAACAAATAAATCCATTAACAAATAAGCCTTATACTGTTGAAGAAAATGTAAATAGATATTTTTCTGACTATGAAAATAGTCAAGCTTTTATGCAAAAAATTGACCCTATTCTTACTACTCATTTAAACTTTATCAATGAAGAAGACCTAAAACAAAGTAACGACAGAGAATATGATATTATAAGAGAAGTTGCAGCTAGAGGTATATTTGAAAATCTTATAACAGATGACAAGCACATAACGTTTATGGATGAATTAAAAAAAATTCCTGAATTTCAAAGTCTTTCAAGAGAAGAGTTGCTATCAAGAGGAATAGGTTTAACAGGAAAAAAATTAGACTTATATAAACGACAACAGTACGCAGCTTTAGAACAAGAACTTAGACGTAAAAGTGGGGTTGCTTCGTTATTTAATCCAAGCACATATACCAATCTTTTTAAAAGGGCTGGTGACGACTATGAAGAATTAGGTGAATTAAATGTATTTAAAAGATTAACACCTGAAAATTTATCACCAGCAAAAATAAGTGATGTTGTTGATAATATTAACTTTCAAGGTATAGTGGTTACTTCAGTAGATAAAGGTTTAAAAGCAGTAAGACAATCACCTGAAAGATTTTTAAATCAAATGGACCGACCAGTATATGATAACTATAGAAAATCAATTATACAAGAAATTTTACCTAGTTTAGTTCTTAAAATAGATAGAAAAAAAGCTTTTAATAAATTTGGTTTACAATCTTATTTAGGTAGAGGTCTTGCTAAAGATTTACAAGAAGAGCTTGGTATAGGTACTGCTGCTGGTTCTCAGTTTAGTAAGCGAACAGGTGCGTTATCATTAAGATTAAAGTCTGATACAGATTTTGCAGTAGCATTATATGTAAATTCAAATCCAAATGCTACAGCAGCACAGATAGCAGCTTTTAAACAAGCTATTAGAATTGACACATTTAGAAATGAATTTTCAGCCCTTCTTGTTTTAAAAGCAGGAACAGATACTGGATTTTTTGGAACAGAAGATTTCATAGGAGTAGAAAATGTAGGTGAATTTACATTTCAAGGTGAGCTGGTTGACACACCTTTAGCTGCAATCGGTCTTGGAGGTATAGAAGAATATACAAACAATTTTAAAACTGATATGGGATATAATCCACAATTAGCATCCGATAGAGTTGACCCTTATATTACTCCAATGTTTAATTTAAAAACTGGAGAAGCTACAGAGGATTATGTAAAACTTTCTAAACAAGGAAAAGACAATGCTTACTACATGATGGTACAGCAAATTATGAATGCTCCAAACCAAACTGACCAAGCAAGATTACAAAAGTTAGAAGAGTTTAATAATGTAACTCCAAATCCTTTAGAGATGCCTTTAATGGATTACCTTGAGTTTAAAGAACAAGAAGTAGCACGTGATACACAGATACAACAAATTACTGATACTAGATATTTATCTCCAAAACAGCTTCAAATGTATAATATGAATCTTAAACGTATTGAAATACTAAAAGATGATATTAAAAATGAAGTTGTATCTTCAAGAGATATTACAGGTAAAAGACAAGTTGACGAAGCTTCTCCAAGAGATATTGAAAATATGCAAGGTAGAATTTCTAGGATTGAACAATCAAATCAAAAGTTACTAGATAATCCTTTAGGTGCTGTAAATATCACACAGCAAATAAGAGGATTAGATAATCAAATTGCTGATTTACAACGTAGGATGCCTATGTTAGAACAAAATCTTGGTCCTACAGATTTAGCAAAACAACAACAAAGACTTAAAAATCTTATACAACAAAGAGAAGCTTTACAACTTCAGTTTGATGAATTTGGTTTAGAGCAGCAACGTGAAAGAACTGCTGAGTTATTAGATATTGAATTTGCAGACAAAGAAACTCCTGAAGCAAGTACAGAAAATGTTTTTGATGATGAAGAGGTAAATTTAAGAGGTGAAGAGGTTACTGTTCCTAGAAGTGAAATATTACCGGACCCTGAACCTGTAGAACCTGATGTCACAACTGGATTAGAAAACTTATTAAAAACTAGAGCAGTTGGTGAAAATGTAACTCAACAAGCTATTAATGCTGTTGTAAATGTACAACAAGTTTCGGATTCTGTTAAAAATGCAAGTAAACAGTTCTTAATGGAAGTCGCAAAAGTAGAATCTGACTATGGAGAAAATCGTGATACATTTAAAAATCCTAACTCAAATGCTACCGGTATCTTCCAAATAAGACCTGACAAAGCTTTTTTTGAAGTTCAACGAGTTCTTAATAAAACTGATTTTAAACCCGGAGAAGAAACAGGAGAAGCAATTCGACAATATAATGAATTACTGAAAAAAGAACTAGGTATTGATTTATCAACAGCAACTGTAGAAGATTTAGAAAAACCATTATACTCGGCTGCTTTTTCTAGAGCATACTTTATGAGAGCTGTCCCTGCTATTCCTACGGACCCTGTTGCAAAAGCTAATTATTGGTTTGATAATTATGTTCAAAATGATAAACCGGAAACAAGAGATACATTTGTTAGACAATATTTAAGAAGCAACGGATATCTACTAGAAGCACTTAAATATACTGGTAAGAGTCTGTTAAACAGAGATTAAAATATGGCAATAGATTTGCAAAACTTTATTGAAGGTATAGGTACGCTTACAAGTAAGCCAGTAGAAAGTCCTTTATTTGATGAGTTTATTGGTGAACCTCAAACGCAATCTAAACAATATTCATATTCTACAAATACCCTACCTGACGAAACGCAATATAAAACAACAAGTACTTCAAGCTATGGTTATAGTTTAAGTGACCTTGAACGTGACCCTGAGTTTAGTGCAGCAGCAAAAAGATTTTTAGATGGTATTGGTAGTAACGAAAATATTTTTGAATTTTTAAGAGATGAAAAATATAGTTTAAGTTCTGCTATAGCTCGTTCATTTCAAACAGGAACATGGACTGACCAACAAAAACAAGACTACGTTTATTTAAGAGATAGGTTTGATAACACAGACTTAAGAGGTTTTAAAGAAAGATTTAATCTAGTCAAAGATGTAGGTATTGATATCCTTGCTGACCCACTAAACATTGTTGCAGGACTATTTGCTATCCCAACAGGAGGTGCTAGTATTGCAGGTCGTGGAGCTTTACAAGCAGCAGTTAAAGGTGGTATTCAAAAAATGAATACAGCTAAACTAAAAGGTCAACTAGAATTACCTTTTCCTAAACAATTAACTGCAAGACAAATAGCTAAAAGAAAAAAATTACAACAAGCTAAAGCATTAAGAGGTGCTAAATATGGTGCTTTATATGGAGCTGCACATGGTATGGCTTGGGCAGGACCTCATGAATATTTTTTACAAGATATTGATATCAATCTAGGAGCTAGAGATGAGTTAGATTTAACTGCTATAGGTGGTTATACATTAGCTGGTGGTGTTTTTGGTGGTGGTCTTGGTGGTATTCTAGGTGGAGTTACTGGTCTGTATGGTAATAGATATTTAACAAAAGAGTTTAAACATACTAACGAAAATTTAATAGACAACGTAGGTTCTCAACCACGTAAAGAAGTTGTTGAGCAATCAAAGATTGACAGAGCTTTAGCTACTGGTAAAAACGCATTAAATATAGCTATAGCTAATACAGTTGGTAAACCTGTTACATGGTTTAATAGTTATGTTAAGAAATCACCAGCTTTACAAGACTTTTTATTAAAATTAAGATATGATTATGACACCACTCTTTTATCTAGAGGTAAGGAAGGAGTAAAACAAAAATCATTTGGATTATTTATGGGTGAAACCATTGGTATGTTTCAGTTTGGTTTGTCTAGGTCATTAAATAGTTTATATCGTGTGGGTTGGAGAGCAAGACTAGACCCTAATCAAAATAGCCAACTTAACAAACTTTTAAGAAATCCTGATGTTACTGTTAATAATGTTGATAATTTAGCAGGTCAATTTGATGATGATGTTATTTTAGCTTATAAGGGTGTTAGAGAAACACTAGATTTAGCATTTAAACAAGCAAACGATGTAGGTTTGTTTGGTCCTAAAGTAAGTTTAGAAGCTGGTTACTTTCCAAGACTTTTTAAATATGATGTATTGGAAAGAGAACAAGATAAGTTTAAAGAAATTTTAATTAATTCAGGACATGCTGACCCATTAAATGATGCTAGAAAATTTAACTTTTTAATTGAAGGTGACGAAGGACTAACTAAAACAGAGTTGGGTATTTTAAAAGATGCAAAAGGGATTGATGCTGACACTTTTGGAATTGACTTTTTAAAAGAAGCCGGAGTTAAAACAACAGGTGGTAGACGTTTTGCTAGGATTGAAGATGCTACTGAAGAGCAAATTAAAAAAGCCAAAGAATTAAAAGCTGATAAAATTGTTGAGGACATGTTAGAATATAGATGGACTCCTTTTGAACTTAGGTCTGCTAGACAAAATAATGCAGGTACTGGATTTTTAAACGAAAGAAGATTTAGAAATATTAAAGATGAAGATATAGCTGAATTTTTAGAAGGAGATGTTCAGTTAGTATTAGAAGATTATTTTACCAACATGGGTCAAGCAATTGCAAGAACTAAATATTTTGGTAGAACTATATCTGATTTTGAAGAGAATACAGTTCAACCAATTGTTAAAGAATTACTTGAATCAGGTATGAATAGAACAGAAGCTAATAAAATTGCTGAACGAGTTAGATTTACTTATAGAAGAGTGACAGGAATTGAAAGTTATGCACAATCTCCATTAAAAAGAATAGGCTGGGCTAGAGAAGCTGCTGATTGGGGAAAACTTTTACAGCAAATGGCTCACCTTCCTTTTGCTACTTTATCTAGTGTGACAGAACCTTTATTACTTTTACAACGAGCAGGACTAAAAGATTCACCAAAAGTTTTAGGTGATATAGCAAGTGCTATAGTTAAAGAAGGTAATGCTGTTCTTGATAGAACTATTAGAGGTTATAAACGTGGTGTATTAGGTCAAAGAGTAAAAGGTCCTAAAGATATATCCGTACAAAAAGGAGAGTCAGTATTTGAAGTTATGCCTGATGATGTTTGGGGAGAACTTTACAAAACTGGTTTAGCTTTAGAACAGGCAGTGCAAGAAAGAATAGAAGGACTAGCCGGTGAAGGTTTATATAATTCTTATGCTAAAAATATTCAAGCAGGATTCTTTAAAGTTAATTTATTATCACAATGGACTAAAGCTGTGCAATTAGCTTCGTTTACAACAGGTAAAAGATTAATTAAACAAAATGCAGAAAAATTAGCTCAAGGTAATTTAAGTGCAGGTAATAGAAAATACCTAATACAACAATTAAATGATTTAGGTATTGATGAAAACAAAGCTGTTAATTGGTATAAGAGTTCTTTAATAGATGGTAAGTTTAATAATCGTCTTGCTAAATCTCAAGAGTTTTATGCTGATGATTTAACATCAGGAGCTAATCGTTTTGTAAAAGAAATTATTTTAAACCCAAGCACAGCAGAAGCTAATAGACCTTTATGGTTCTCTACTCCTGCTGCTCAAATGTTAGTACAGTTTGCTGGTTATCCTACAGTCTTTAATAATACTATTCTTAAAAGATTTTCAAATGAAGCTGTAAGTAGTCCAATGCAAAGTATACCAAAAGTTTTACCAACAGTCTTACTTATGTCTGCTGTTGCTCATATCGGAAACACAGTTAGAAGTAATGGAGCTAACCTACGAGATTATGAAACAGGACTTAGTAAAGATGAAGGTCAATTGATTGCAGAAGCTGTTAGACGTTGGGGAGGTTTTGGTCCTTTTGATTATGTTTCTAGATATACAAATGAATCACAAAGAAATGTTGGAGGAGTTACATCAACTTTAAAAGCTTTTGCAGGTCCTTTACCTCAAGATGCTATAGATGCTGTTTTGTATAGAAAAGGATTAGCAGAGGTTGGTGTTACTAATTTACCGGGATATGCTGCTTATGATTTACTGTTTGGAGAAGGAACTAAAAAAGCATTGAGGTCTGCTGCTAGAGGAAGCTCTCCTAAACCAACAGGAGGGATTATAGGTTCTTATGCAAAAGGTGGTATAGTCAAAGATGTTCCTAATGTTAAAGACGAACCTGATGAAAGAATTGATAAACTGACTGGTGTTCCATATGATGTACAGGCTGGTGTTATACTAGAAGACGAGGAAGAACGATGAACATAGACTTATGTAAAGCTGAAATTAAAAGACACGAGGGCGAAGTCCTAGAAATTTATATAGATAGTTTAGGCTATAAAACTCTAGGAGTTGGTCATCTATGTCAGCCCAATGATATTGAATATGATTGGGAAGTTGGTACACCGGTATCTCAAGAAGTAGTGGATACTTACTACGAAATGGATTTTCGTAAACATTACTATGAAGCTGTAAATGTTTTTGGAGATGAGAAAGCTTTTAATAATTTACCCGATGATATACAACGTGTGTTAGTAAACATGGCTTTTAATTTAGGTGGTACAAGACTTTCAAAGTTTAGAAATATGTTACAGGCTTGTAGAGAACACGATTGGAATAGAATGGCTGCTGAAATGCAAGACAGCCGATGGTTTCATCAAGTAGGTAGACGTAGTTTAGAATTACAAAATGTAGTATTATCACAACAATAATGTTACTTTATACTGAAAAACAATTAGACACAGCTTACAGAATAGATTGTAAAGCTAGAACAAAATGTGATGAAGCATGGGTAACAAGAGAAGAATTTAGACCTTTATACGAAACATTAATAGAGCATTTTATGAAAGCTTACAATGAGGACAATTTTTTTGGTTCCGATGTTCCGGATTATTTAATAGAATCCGTAAACGATTTACTTGAAACAACATTAACTTTAGATAAATAGTATGTTCCCTTTTGAAATTATAACAATGTTAGGCTCTACTTTAATAAGTAGTTTGTTAAGTCTTTGGTCACAAAGAATGAAGGCTAAACAAGACGAACAAAAAATGTTATTACAGAGAGCAGAGATGCGTATGGAAGCAGTAGATGCTGCAAGAAATGTAGAGAACGTAGGTTTTCAATGGACCAGACGTATTATTGCCCTATCATCTATTTTTGCAATAATTATATTGCCAAAGTTAGTGGCAGTATATTATCCGGATGTAGATGTAACTGTAGGTTACACTGTATTTAATCCGGGATTTTTATTTTTTACAGAGGGTAGAGAAGTATTTGAATGGATAACTTTTAAAGGCTTGGTAATAACACAGCTAGATACAAATTTAGTTTCTGCCATTATTGGTATGTACTTTGGTGGAAGCTTAGTTAAAAAATAAGAGGGTAAAATGAACAACAATATGGGTATGGGTGGCTTTAGTGGTGACATGGATAGGAATGAGGTTGAAATTGATCTTAATAAATTCATGGCTTTACTACAAGAAAAGTCAGAATTAAAAGATAGGATAAGAGAGTTAGAAGATACTAAGAATGATAACCCTTATCAAAAATTAATATTTGTAGCACAAGCTGTAGATAGCTGGAGGATTATACCTAGAGCTTTTTTAAGTGTTTACATGTATTTATTATATTATACCACATTTTGGTTTATGGGACTAGACAATCCTACAATGGAACAATCAGGTTTAATATCTGTTGTTGTAGGTGCAGGAGCTGCATGGTTTGGTCTATACACTAGCACATCTAAAAAACCCGGAGGGGATAAAAAGTAATCCTGTTATAAATGACAGACTGGATAGGTGTAGTAGAAACTATTGGTATCCCTGCTGTTGTTGCAGTAGGTATGGGATATTTAGTGTGGACCCTCTTTAAAAATTTAATTGCAGACATACATAAGAAATTAGATACGCAACATGGAATGATTGTTGCCTTGATTGATAGAATAAGGCAAATGGATAATGACATGATACGTATAGATACTTTAGTCCGGACTGCTATGGACCTTCCTCCTGACCTTGACAGAATCGCTAGGTCAGATGGGAAGAAAGATACTAGAAGGGACTAGAAACGGGCTTAGAAAGGCTCTATGAGCTTTCTAGGCATATAATTAACTTGCTTAGTAAAAGGAGTATATTATGACAAGCAAAAATATATTAGACTTAAATAATCGTCTATATCAAACCTCGTACGTAGGCTTCGATAGACTCTTCGATGAGTTTTTCAAACTACAATCAAGTACGAAAAACGTACCAAACTATCCCCCTTACAATCTTGTAAAGGATGGAGATAGTTATACAATAGAAATGGCTATGGCAGGACTAACTGACAAAGACGTTGATGTTGTTCTTGAAGATAGAACCTTAACAATTTCTTATGAGAAATCAGAAGAAGATATTGATGAAGGTATTATCCATAAAGGATTAGCACAAAGGTCTTTTAAAAGAAGTTTTAATTTAGCTGAAGATATTGAAGTCCAAAAGGCTCAACTCAAAAATGGATTACTATCTATCCGTATGGAAAGAATAGTGCCTGACGAGAAGAAACCTCAGAAGATTAAACTGTCTTAATCAAATCTTCGACCATTCAAGTGAGCCTCTATCTTGTTATGAACTCTATCAAGCTCGGTAGTGGCTTCACGAATGGTCATTTTTAAAGTATTATAATCTTCAACTGTTAAAAAGTTTTTAAGCTTTTCAATATCAGTTGAAACTCTTTCGGTAATTAACTTACCGGATTTGTCGTACAGCAAGGTATAACTGAGAAGCCTTGCTTCTTCTCGTTTTGTTCTCATGATTCTAGTCCTGTAAAAGTTATTTTATCTTGTCTGCCTCTAAGTCCTGCTTTCATGTAGGAGGTAGCACGACCTTCAAAGAAGTTTTGATGCTCGACTCCCATTACTTCATCTAACCATTCAAGAGGATTCTCTCTTTGGTCATAGTTAGTTTTTAATCCTAACTGTAGTAATCTTCTATCAGCTATGTATCTATTATAAGCATACATATCTTGTTTGGTAAGTCCTTGAATATCACCCATCTCAAATACTAAGTCTAGGAATTTATCTTCTAGCTTTACCATCTCTCTACATATCTCGTAGATTTCTTTCTTAAAATCATCTGTCCATATCTCAATGTTCTCTTGGATAAACTGTCTAAATAGTTTAGTCATTGCTTCTACGTGCATAGATTCATCACGGATAGAGTAAGTAACAATCTGTCCCATACCTTTCATACGACCAAAGCGTGGGAAGTTTAACAAGATTGCAAAGCTACTAAACAACTGTAGTCCTTCTGTAAAAGCTGAATAGACTGCTAAAGTCTTTGCAATACTTTTCTTATCCTTCATTGTGGTTTTGATATCACTAATGTATTCATGTTTATCTGCCATCTCTTCGTACTCAGAAAAAGCTTTGTACTCTATCTCAGGCATACCGACAGTATCAAGTAGTAAACTATAAGCGTGTTGATGGATAGATTCCATGTTAGCAAATGAAGCCATCATCATTCTAGCTTCAGGCTTTTTAAATATTCTCATGTATCTATCTATGTAACCTGAACCCACATCAACATCTGATTGAGTAAACAATCTAAAGATTTGTGTTAGTAGATTCTTTTCGGTATCGGATAGCTCTTGCCAATCTTTAACGTCTGTATGTAGTGGTACAGACTCCGGCATCCAGTGCATTTGGTTTTGTAATACATAGTAGTCAAACATCCATGCATCATCAAACGGTTTGTAATATTCTCTTGTTCCTAATAAACTCATTTTTCTTCCTCTTCTTTTGGTAAATAAACTACGACAAACGAGCCACAGTTTGGACAGCTTAAATTAGTTTCCATGCTATATTCTGAATCTTCATGCTCTATATCATGGTCCCCTCCCCATATTAATTGTGTGTTACAATGCCAACAGTTCATCTTATTTAAATGGCTTAGTGTCTTGCACCCAAGTTACTAAAGACCACCTTTCTCCTTTTGTTATTGGTTTTACTTTATGCAGAACATAGCTTGGAAACAACACCATATCTCCAACCTCCATGTGTATTGGTCTGTCTGCTCCTTGTTTTAAAACTAAATCACCACCATCACAGTTATCTGATAATAAAATAGTAGCTGATATTTTTCTGTTAGAATAAATACCATCACCTATATCAGTATGCCAATCATAGTGATCGCCTTTTTTGTAGTGTAATAATTGTAAGTTATCAAAAATACCTGCAATGTCAAACCTAAAATGTTTTTCATTAGCTTCTTTGATAGCATCATAAATCATTTGATATAGATGTATAAAATCACCTTTCATTGGTACAGGATATACATCGACAGACCTAACACTATTAGTCTGCTTAGATTTATTATTATTAGAATGTACCTTACCTTCGTGTTTATCAAGTTCTTTACTTAATTGTTTTAACATAACACATTCTGATTGTGACCAAAAGTGTTGAATGTTATGAAACATCTTAGGCTTTGCACTGCTTGGTTGTTCTAAATACATTTAGCCCTCACAAGCAATACATTCTACATCATCAAGTTTGATGCGTGGTACTTTTACATTAACATTCTCTGCGTTCCTTGCAGCATTAGACCTTAAATAGTACAATGATTTAAGTCTGTTAGCACCATACCAATGTACATCATTAACATACTGCATATATTCATCGTGCACTTCTTGGGACTCTGTAGCTTTAGGAAGCACAAAGAATAAGTTAACAGATTGTGACTGACATATAAACTCTTGACGTTTGTATGCATGTTCAACAACCCATATTTGATTTATCTCATTAGCTGTTTTAAATATAGCTTTTTCTTTATCATCAAGAATATCTAAATGCTGTATCGAACCATCGTGTCCGGCAATGTCCTTCCAAAGACTTTCAAGTTCTTTAGCTTTGATACCCTTAGACTTGAGAAGCTTTTCTAAGTATTTGTTTTTGACTTGGTAGCTTCCGGAGAGAGTCTTGTGCGTATAAACGTTAGCACGATACGGTTCAATAGAAGGAGATGTGCCACCACAAATGATACTAGAAGAAGCATTAGGAGCAACAGCCAAAAGGTGAGCATTACGCTGCCCACTACCAGTGATATCAGGAGCTTCACCACGTTCTTCAGCGAGTCTACTAGAAGCTTCAGTGGCTCGTACTTTAATGTGTTGAAAAACTTTGTAATTGAAGCCCGTAGCGAAGATACCTTCAAAGGGAATATTTCTAGACTGGAGGTAAGCGTGGAAACCCATAGCTCCCAAGCCCAACGACCTTTCTCTATAAGCAGAGTAGGCAGCTCTAGTAAAGCCTTCTTTACCTTCTTTAATATACTTTTTAAAACGTTTAAAATTTGCATTGTATTCTCCAAGTTGTGTTGTGTCGATAGCATTATCAATAAAATGTTGAAGAACATTATCGAGCATTGTTATTAAATCATCTATAAATTGTTCGTTCTTTGACCACTTATCAAAGTATTGTAAATTAACTGAAGATAAACAACATACTGCTGTTCTCTCTTCGTTTGTTGGTAAAGTTATTTCAGAACATAAATTACTTTGTTTTATTTCTAGTCCTAAGTCTTTTTGTTTTTGTGGTAAACCATCATTACAATTATCTATATTAACAATGTAAGGCTCTCCCGTTTCTGCTCTAGCGTTAATAAGTTGCCACCATAAATCCCTAGCATTGACAACCTTTACAGCTTCGTTAGATTTCGGGTCAACTAATCTAAAGTCTGCATCTTCTTCTACAGCTTTTAAAAATTCTTTATTAACATTTACAGCATTATGAAGATTTAAACATTTACGATTAATATCTCCACCTGATTCTTTTCTCATGTTAATAAACTCTTCAATCTCCGGATGCCAAATATCCATGTAAGCTGCATAACTACCACGTCTTGTGACACCTTGATTGAAGGCTAACATCTGAGAATCTACAACATGCATAAAGGGGATTGAACCAGTAGACTTACTACCGTGAGTAGTAGATATACCATTACTACGCACATCTCCCCAATACCCACCGATGCCTCCACCTGAACTTGCCAACCATATATTTTCATCATAGTGAGCAGATAAACCAGTCCTGCTGTCAGGAACATAATTGAGGAAACAGCTAATAGGAAGCCCACGACTTGTGCCTCCGTTACTAAGTATAGGAGTGCTAAACATGAACCAACACTTGGAACTGTAGTTATAAAGTCTTTGAGCAAGTTCAAAATCTGTACTACCTTTGTAGGTGGCTCCGAAGACGGAGGCTCTTGCGAACGCTTCTTGGGCATGGGTTTCTTCTCCTGTAAAATATCTATCCTTTAATGTATCAAGACTAAACTTATCTAGTCTTTTTTCGTTGTCATAATTAATCTTTATTCCTAAGTATTCCTTTGGTCCTACTTTGTCTTCTACCATTAGGTATTCTCCCTGTCATGTATATCAAGCATTATTATACCATAGTGTAGTATTTTTAACAAGTCTTTCCTGTTATATCCGTTTTTGTTTCCATACCGTTTTGCATATTTTATTATGTTGCCAATACAAAAACCTGTACCATGACCTGAATCAATGATAACATCGGTTGCTTGGTACTTATCAGAAGCATAATGCTCGTCATATGTACCATCAATGTATTTTTTTAATTCAATAATAAGTCCTCTTTCATTAAATTTATAATTAATTTTTTGCATTTATAAACCTCGTAGTAATTTCATTGACCTTCGGTTCTTTCACAGTAGTCGTAAGATATGTTAGACCTTTAGAGTATTCAAAAACTCTCAAGCCTTTACCATCGTTTGCATCTTTGTGACATTCAAATTTATGTGGACAATAACCACACATTCTAGGTAGCTTCATATTACCTGAAGCTCCATCAGGTATCGGCTGATAACAAAAGTCAGGAGGAGTTGAGTCTTTTATTTCAGACTTAACCTTTTTTATTTTAGCAGTTATATTGGGTTTGTCAAGCTCTTGAGGTTTAAAAAGAGATAATTCTCCATTTTCTTTATTGATTGCTAAAAATCCACCACCTGTTGACTTCTCTGCTTTTTCATATCCGGCAAGTTGTGCCATGTATCCAAACACATCGTCTTCTGCAAGAGTACCATTCTTAAATTTTTGAAATGCATATCCTGATGCAGATTTAATATCAATAACCTCACCATCAATCTTACAATCCATATGACCAAGAATACCACCAACCTTAACTTCTTTTTGTTCATCGGTAACTTCATGTCCTGCAAGTTCTGTCAAAAACAATACAACTCTTTCAAGTATATGACCATACAAAAACTTAATCATAGTAGGTGCTTTTATACCTACCTGTTTACGTTCACTGTTCATATCAAACCATAGTTGCCTTGATGGTCTTCCAATGTTTGACATTCTTAAAGTAGGTTTTTTATTAGCTCTAGGAGTTAACCAATCTTTCAATGCTTGTTTCATAAACTCAGCAAACTTATCTAAGTCTTCTTCGCTTACATCAATGGGTTCACCTCTACCAAGTATTTCTACTTTATCATAAATGTCTTGTACTACTGTATCTATATTTTTATTTTTCATCTTTATGCTCTATAAATGTTAGTTCTCTTGTATCATGATTAAATCCTAATAGTTTAACTCCTAACTTTTGTTGTAATTTAGTTCTTGTTTTTTTACAGTTAGGTTGCTTGTCGTTGTTGTTGTTACTATGTGTAGTCTTTACATCAATTAAAAGTATATTACCTTTGTTATCCATAGCTATCATATCTATTGGACCGGTACATCCTGAGTTTTGGAATACTTCATAACCGTTATCCCATAACCAAGTGACAGCATAGTATTCTGCAAAGTCACCTTTTCTATTTGTATCTTTAATGGGTTTCACTCCAATCTCCTCCTATTTTGTATTCACCATCTAAAGGACAACGCATTTTAAAATGATTACCTGCATCAATAATACTTTGTACTGCAAGTTGTCCCACCTTGTTAGCTCTGCATTCAGGAACTTCTATCTGCCATTCGTCATGTATATTAGCAACAAACTTAAAATTAGTCGAGCTAAGTTCTAATCTGTTTGCAAGTATTGATAATCCTTTCTTCATGACAATAGCACCACCACCTTGTAATAAACTATTTAAAGCAGCATGTTCACTACGAATATGAATCTTCCTACCATCTAATCCTTTGAGGAATCCTCGCCTTGCAGCTTGTTGTACTCTTTCCTTAAGAGTTCTAAGTGATGGCAAGTTGGTGAGAAAACGGTTCTTAAGTTGCTTACCCTGTTCTCTGTTTCCTCCAACCACATTCCCAATTTTTTCATCTCCTGCTCCGTATACAAGTGCATAGATGAAAGTCTTTGCTGTATCTCTAGATTCAAGTCCTGCAAGTTTCTGATTTGTTGTGTGTATATCTCCGTTAACGACCTCATTAATATAATCCTCATCATTCATATAGTGTGCCAACATTCTAAGTTCTAAACCTGAAGCATCCACTCCAAGCAAAACATTACCTTCATCAACAGTCCAACAGGCACGACACTCTTTACCGAATGGACTAGAGACAGCCGGAACTTGAGCTACATTAGGATGGCTATGTGACATACGACCAGTAATAGTACCATTAGGTATAACTGAACCATGCACACGACCATCATCTTCTAAGGCATCAAGCCACGACTGTACTTGAGCTATTCGTTTTTGATAAAGAAGAAAGTCAGCTATAAGTTTAGCTTCACGAATATGCTCAATTTTCTTAAGTGTTCCTTCATCTACAATCGGTTGACCTGTAGATGTAAATCTTTTAGGTTTCCAACCAAAGTGGATTAGGTACTCACCAATCTGTTTACGACTACCAAGATTAAACTCTTGTAACTCTTGTCGCATAAAAGGAGAGTAATCACCACTTTCAATCAGCTTATCATACTCTTCAGTACGTAGTCCTGACTTAGATAACTCTCCATCCTTTTTAAGTTTAGGTGTAACAAGTTTTATATCAACCATTCTAGGTTTGAAAGTCTTCTGAACTTCATCCGTTACTTCATTCATCTTAGTTTTAAGTTGAGCAAGTAGCATGGTAGCCTCTTGTTCGTTAAACTTAAATCCATTAGCTTCTTGGTCAGCCATAATTTTAGCAACCTGATGTTCTAACTCAATAGACTCTTTGCTAAATCCTGTGCCTTCTTTAACAAGTGTATGGTATACAATTTCATTTAACCTTACATCATTAACACAATACTCTAACATTCGAGGAGTATATTCCTCAAAGTCAATAGGTTGTTCCTGCTTTACAAAGTTAACTCGGTATCCCCAAGTCTTTAAACTGTGTCCATTCTCACGAATAGGATTAAATAATCTTGACATCACTAATGTATCTTCAATCTTTTTATCCATGAGGTCAACACCCATTATTTTTTTAATAACAGGAATGTCATAACTTAGAATATTATGTCCTATCAAAGTTTCTGCACTCTGTAAAAACTTAACACCTTCTTCAAGTTTATGTGGTGGGAACTTATAAACCTCACCATTTATTTCTTTAGCTACAATACAATGTATCTTACTTGGCTTTAAGCTATCACATTCTATGTCAAATACTATTTTAGAAATCTTCGTTGTCAAATGTTTCCTCCTCGGTTACTTCAAATAATCTACCTGTTTCGCCATTATATCTTAAACTACAAGCCAATCCGGTGTCTCCTGTGTATCTAGATTTTAATACTCTCACACGAGTTGTATTGGCTTCATCTTCATTCGAGGCTTGTTGGTTACGTTCTAGTGCAATAACGCAGTCAGAGAGCTGTGCTATCCCCTGAGAGCCTTTTAAATGACTGAGGCTGACTTCGACACCTTGTTCATGTCCTTTGTCGCCTGAAGCACGTCTTAAATGGGACACTAAAATTAAACCGACACCTGTCTCTTCTATAAGACTACGTAACCTTTGCATGAGCATATCAATGCCTCGTCTTTCATCGCCTTCTGACAAGACATTGACTAACATATGTAGATGATCAACGACCACCCACTTACACTCACATCCTACGATTATGTATCTTAACTTAGAAAATATTTCTTCGATATCAGTAGCACCTAAATGAGCATGAATAAATACACGACCTTCCGGTATGACCTTTTCAAACAAACTCATTAATTGTTCTTCACTATACTGACCTCTTCGTTCATTAAGATATATTCTATCATTAGCTTCGATGGATACAATCCCATCAGCAGTTCTAAGCCAATTCTCTTCAAGAGCTACAATACCTACATTGTCCTCTGTATTTTTAATAAGCCAATGTTCTAACTCTCTAGTCACAGAAGACTTACCAAGTCCTGTACCACCTGTTAAAGTTACTAGCTCTCCTTTACGTAAGCCATACAACTTTTTATTCAATCCTTCCCAAGGATAAGCTATGCTCTCTTTAACTTCTCTATGTAGCCAATCTTTCTTTTGAGCCGAAAGTTCTAGGATACCTGATGGTGTATAAGTTCTAGCTTCCCACCATGCAGACATAAACTCCTGAAACTTCTTCTGTCTTAACATATCGTTAGCATCTTTATACCCATTAGGGAAAGTCATAATCTTAGCCTTGCCCGGTTTAAGTATTCGTGCTACATCTCTTGCAGCTTCACGACCTGCTTTGTCATTATCAAAACATATTACTACATTATCAAATGATTCAACAAACTCAATGCTTTCTCGTATATCTTTAACAGCACCTGAAGCACCACGTTTCAAAGATACACAAGCCCACTTGGATTGCATCAGTTCATAACAAGCCATAGCATCACACTCGCCTTCAGTTATCGTAAGATACTTACCACCTGTATTCCTAAACAATTGCTCACCAAACAAACCTGTACCTTCGTATGTACCTGCAAAAGAGAAGTTTTTGTTTTCAACAAATCTAGTTTTAGTTCCAACTATTTCATTGCCATTAAAAAATGGATATATATGTTGACTTATCTCATTGGTCGAACTAATAACTCTTCTAACACCATACTTTTTAGATGTTGCTTCTGAAATATCTCTATCTGTTAAAGCACCATAACTTCCTGTATAACTGTTAAGAAATGTATTTGTTGGTTTTGTTTCTACTTCCACTATATTACCTTTACATGCTTCAGGATAGTTTGCAAAATGTGTTGAGCAACTAAAGCAGTGTGCTGACTTATCTTCATTCATAGATACAGGGTCAGAGCCACCACATTTAGGACAGGGTAACCTATGCCTAACAAATTTACTTTTTTCTACTTGCATTCTATCTCCAAAAAAAGTGGCTAGGCTTTTACACCTAGCCGATTAACATTACTTAGAAGGGGATTTACCACCTTCATAAGCCTCGTTTATTTCAGGAGTTGAAGGGTCGTCTGCAATAAACTGTCCCTTCTCATCCCTAGCTCTTTTAGGTTCGACAATAGCTTCTTGTCTAGCACCTAGCAACTGTTCTAAGTTAGCTCGGTGTGTCCTTGAAGCAAAGTCAAGAGCCTCAATTGTGACTTGTAAGTTTCCTACTTTCTGTACAATGACAGTAGCTTCCTGCTTCACTTCCTCATCATCAATTAAGTCGATGTCAAAGTTTGTTTCAACTCCTTCATCATTCCGAATAGTGATAATCATTAAAACTCCTCCCCATCGGCAAAGAATTCATCACCATCACCATTCTTATAAGGCACAAGGTCAACAATTTGAACAGCTTGTAAATCTAATCCTGTATAAGGACCGAACTTACCTTCACCGGCATATTCATTAAATTGTACTCTGACCTTAGAGCCATTCCCAACAGCAGTCGTAACTTCTTGCTTATCAGAATCAAGCAGTCTAGGTGCAGGTCTAATCATTCCATTAGGACCATTCACTTTCCTCTTGATTACTAATGCAGGACCTTCGTCATGCTGTTTCACTTTATGTCCACGACTTGCAAAGTCATTTGCTGTCGCTTCATCGACAACTAAATCGACTGTGTATACAGGCTCGAACTTAGTGTTCGGAGTTGTGATACTTGCCCATTTAGCAGTTCCTTCTAGTATTGCCATATTTACCTCCTATGGTTATTTATTTAGAAGCTGGTTAAAAACTGGTGAGAGTTTTGAGCAAACTACTCTCGGAGTTTCAACGTTAATTGAGCCAACTATATATTGGAGATAGAGGGCTTGGAATTGTTGACTGCTCATAAAGATGCCCATTGTACTACATCTATCTCCTAAAGTCAATAGTCTATTTAAATATATCTTCAAAAGATATTATCGTATTGTCAGTTAAAGTTATTTTATACTTGTCGTTAATCTTCTCGACCATGTATCCAACTTTATTTGAATATAGTTCTTCATAATTATCATCAAGATACTCTGTGAATATTCTGTATTCATCTTTAGTTAAAAGTTTACTATATTGTTCTTGGTCTGCTATATAATTCATGCAACCTCCTTGTGTTGTGTATGCCACCAACTAGGCTTATCACGACCTCGTTCCCATTTGGCATAGTGTTTTTCGTTAATGCAGTAGTTACGATAAGCAGTAATAGGATTCTCATCTTTATATTCCTCCGGCATTGCTTGTGCTAAAGGTGTTAGTTTACCTTTAGTAATATTGTCAGGTATCTTTAACAAAGGCTTCCAAAGTTTTTCAAGACTTGAATGTCGCTTACCATACCTGTATGTATACTCTGCACCAAGAGCTATGAAGTGTGAATACAACCACCAATAGTTGGCACTAGATTCTCTAGCCCAAATAGTACATGGGTGATTCCAATAAGCTCTTTTGTACAGTCCTTGTTTATCAGCATACTCGTCACCATCAAGTTCTCTATGTGCTGTACATAACATCTGTGCTGTTTCCAATGGCATCTTTACTAGCATCTTATCAGGTTGTGCTTGTGCAGACAGCATTGGACTATCATAAAAATAAAATATGTTCATTTACCTTGCCCTCGATATTTTTTGTAGCTGTTTTTCTTATTCTTATTCATGGTCGAGAAAGCTACATTACCTCTACCTTGACTTGTCTTTTTACCTCTGCCTGTTGTAGCAGGTGTGTGTGTTGTCTTGTTCCATATCTTTGCCATCAACCCTCCTCAACTGTCTTTCTACGCTTGTCGGCATACTCTGTTACAGTCCTACCACTTGCATAAGTTGTTATTTGTTTAGTCCACTTACCATCTTTTATTCTTGTATCAATGCCAATGACTTGATTGTCTTTGGCTTCTTCTTCAAGTTGTAGTTTCCTTGCTATCACTTTGTCCTTGTACTGTGTCACTATTTTCCTCCTCATATTGTTTATCAAACTTTTTATAATCTTGTTCAGTGTACTTAACTTCAAAGCCACCATGTCCCATGTATCTAGGTGGTATTAGAGGTTCAATCTTTTTATTTTCTACTAAATAAATATATAGAATAACAGATGATACTATAGAAAACAATCCTAATCCAAATAATATTAGTTCCATCTTTTCTCCCTCAACGCTTCAATAATATCACTGTCACTACCCACTAAACTCCTAAGTTCCCGTAGTTTTTTTAAGTTTAAATGGTCTACACTCCACGCTTTATTATCTTTAGTTCTAACTATTTTAAGAACTTCGTCAACACCATCAAGTGTGACCATGCTATCCATAGCCTCAAACTCTGATGGTGCATAAGTTTTAAGCTGCTCTGCTTTTCCATCCATATAAACAGCTACTATGTATTCATCCATGCCTGTTTCCTTTCGTAAATAGTTTGTAATTCATTGTAAGTTTTAATTTCAGGATAGCGTTTTAACATTTTCATTACCCACTTATCTGTCATATACGATAGATGCATCTGCCCTCCACCGAACACATGAGTTTGGTCAGGTAATAATCCCTCAACATTATCAACAGTAATATCTTTAGCTTGGTCTTCTGTCAATAAAGATTTAAGCCACTCAACTTGTAATGGCTTTACTCTTTTTCTCAATTGTTTTATTTTTTTCTCACTCATTGCCAAGCCTTGAATTCCATGTATGGTGTTTCTCTATGTCCTTCAGGCAACCACTCAACTTTATCAATTACTTCTTGTAAATCATAAGTTGTAGACATAGAATTACCTTCATCATCGTTAGCTAGAATAAGTCCTTTACCTGCAAAGTTTCGACCACTCCAACTAAAATATCTATTCTCTTTTAAAAGTCCTTCATCATCAACATACAAATCGTCTGACTCTGATAATCTTACAACATCAAAAGTTCCACAATCTATAAGACTGTATATTTCACGAAAGTCACCTGTATAAACTACCTCTTTGACTGTTTGGTCAAATGGATTTAATAAAATTGCTCGCACTATTTATCTCCTTAAATTTAACTCCTAACAACTTATGTATTCTGTCCTCAAACAAACTAATATGTTTTAGAACTTCGTCTTGCTCTCTGACTGTTAGGTTATCAAAGTCTGCAATGTATTTCTCAGGAGTATTAAATAACTCCATAAGATAATCTGATATTTCATGTTTAGCTTTTACTTTAGCTGTCACTTTTTTGTCTTGGTATTGTATCATTAGAACACCGATTTGTCAATCTCTTCCGTAGTAATCTTTTTAAACACTTCAATATCACTCATGTTATCTAAAAAGAATTGTCTAAATTCCATATGATAATCATCAATATAACCACAAACTAATACTTCATCATCATCATTGTATTTAATACCTGATACTGTTGATAGTCTTCTTCGTTTTAAAGAGCCTTCTTCTGTATCTTCATCATACTTAACATAATCAAAGGACAAGCTGTATCCCCTGTAAAATGCTGTTGCTATCATCTTTTCTACTAATGTCATAATATCTCCTTATGCTACAAATCTAATTGGTTGAATTACAAAGCCTGAATCATCTGTCTTGGCTTTGCCCTTTGCTCGTAAGCCTACAACTTTATTAGGCTCATCAAGAAATCTCATATCATGTGTATCTCCATCAATAACTTCTAAGCCCTTGAAAGTTTTAGGTAGTGGCTCAGACTTCTTGAGATTAAATACGACTGCTTTGTTATACATGACTTGGTCAAAGTAATCTGCATACCTATCACTAGCCTCACTATAACTCCATGTCAAGTGGTAGTTCTTAATGTGTGATACTTTCCTGTTAGGTATCTTAGTGTAGTCATAGAACTGCACATCAGGGAACTTTTCAAAGACTGTAAGTCCTTCATGCTTCTTGTGTTCCCATTGGATATCACTTGTACCATTCAATCTCACAGCAGGGAGTTTACCTAGCTTATCACAGTATGACACAAACTTATCAATATCTTTGTATAAAAGTGTCATAAAAGTGTCATACTCATTTAAGTACATATCAGTCTTCCTTGCCCTCGACTGTTGCACACTAGGATAAACTCCACCTAAACCTGCTGTATTTAAGCATGGCTCTTTACAACCTGCCTCATCTTGGAATGGGCAGATAAGCCTGTTGCGTGGTTGAATATACATATTAACATTCAAGTATGTATCTTGAATTAGATTGCTCTTCTCTAGCTTTGTGTTAGAGTTAAGGCTTGATAGTAATTTAAATGTTGGCATATTTTTTTTCCTCATAAGTATCAACATCAGCTAAGATGTTATTAGTTTTATAATGCTTTTTAAAAACATCTATTATATATTTTCTTGTCTCTTCATAATCATCTTCGCTTAGATAATTATAAGAGTATAAAAAATCCTCTTTGCTACACATCAACATATCATTTATTTTATGCAATTCATCTGCAAAATTTAATCCTTTCATAGCCATCTCTTAAGATAATAAGTCTACGATATCATCAAGAGAAACGACAATAGCTTTTGCAATAAACTCTTCAATGTGGTCGTATATTTCTTGTTCACTAATTTTATGTGGACTATCTGCTTCCATAACATCATCATAGATTAAGTCTATAAATTTTGTTTGTTTTTCATGTGATAGTTTTGCAAGGACAGGGAAGTCCCTACCACATACATCTCCTACTAAATCGTAGATTGTTGGCATATTTTCTGTACTCATAGTCCTCTCCTATATTCATCAAATAATACTGAACACCATTCGCTTTGATGTCTAACATCATTAATTATAAACGCACTACTTACAATTACAAGTAATAATATACTCAAATAAATAATATCTTTTTTCATGGTATCTCCTTATGTTAATACTAATTTGTTAGTCACTTTAAACTTACCATCTACTTTAGAATAAGTTTTTCTTACTTCAACTTCTTCGCCTTCAAGGTCTGCTAACTTTTTAGTTTTATAACCAATGACCATATTAGAAAAAGGTGTCAAGTCTAGTCTGCCTTTACTAAAACCAAACCTATAACAGTCGCTATGGTCTTTATCTATTTCTTTGTAAAAAAGTTCCACCACTTCTTCGTCTGTTTTTTCACGCACATTTTCAATAAACTTTTGTATAAAACCAAGCTGTCTAATGTGAATAGTTTTTAAGTTTTTACTCGCCATATTTATCTCCTATAAAATTAAGTGGCAGTTTTTTGTGTAGTAAACTACCAACATCTACATAAAATAGTTCAAACATTGTCCTGTAGTGTGGCTTATCAGGATTATTTATCACTTACAATAAGTACCTCTTCCTTCGGCAACTCACTATTCTATACCTAATCTGTCGATTGTTCTGACTAGGTTTTAAGGTGTGAAGCGTTGTTTATATGACTTCTCCTAGTTTAATCCACAGAGTATATATCCTCTATTGTAGATTACAAACATCAGTTCCTCGTCAAACAGGATTTATACTTTAATTGCTATCCTCTTTTCTGCAAACTTCACGTGGCAGTTTTTACAGAACTACCAAACTGTTTAATTCCATGTATAAATATCGGTTCAACACCTTGCTCGTTCCATTATACACATATGCTAATTAGGAATTAAATTACGAACTAAACTCTGATATCAAGTCATCAATAAGTTTGTAGACATCAAAGTCCGTACCCATAGTTTGAAGTCTTAGTTTAGTTTCTAAGGCTTTACTATCTTTTCTACTCATATTCCATTCAATTTTATATTCAGGAATACCTTCGCCATAACTTGCAGAGTTTAAATCAATACCTCTAAAGTAAAGATGATTACTCCAACTCTGCGAGCCATCTTCAGTAGAAAATTGTTTATTAAATTTATCAACTCTTTCATTCATAGATGTTTTTATTTTCTTTATTGTTTTACCAAGCTCATCTTTTTGAGCTTGTAAAGTCTTAATCTCATCTATATTTGCATCAAGAATACAAAGTATCTCTTGAGTATTTTTACGATTTTTCAAGGCTTCTAAACCTTGACTGCTTACTTCAGACTTAATTTGGTCAATTACTAAGTCTTGGTCTTTTACCCTCATCTGTGCCATATCTATCTCCTGTATTATGGTGGTTAATTAAGTGGTAGTTTTTGAAATCAGAACTACCAAACTGTACCTAAACTAGCGTTAGGAATTTAAAGTCATAGGTCTACCTAAAACTATTCTATTGAATAATCTTTGTAAATACCCTGTTTCAGTGACATACTTAATATGCTGTATACATTTTAAAGTATCTTGCACATCAATATTAGAAGTATTATACTCTAAAATTTGCATACCTTTATTTTCTTTTGTCAAAGGTATTTTTCTTGCAAAGTATAATGACCTTCTAGGATTTTGTCTTTGACGATAAACAGATACTTTACCATAATGGAAGCTATCAAATGTATCTCCTTGCTCATAGCCATATCTATTTTTTTCTGCCCTTACTCTAACAATGTTAGCGTTTAAACTACCATCAGCTCTATCCCAAAGCCTTTGTGCTGAAAAAGGTGCGTTATCAATATTAGTAGTAGTCTTACTACCTCTCTTACTAAAAGTAATGTTAGCCATAATATCTCCTTTAAGTTTATGGTGGTTAATAAAAGTGCTAGTTAATTTGTACCCATCAACTAGCAAGTGGGAATTTACTTTATAATCGTAGTGATGTCTATAAAGTTCGGGGGAGTTCCATGTAGTCTATCTTTATATTTTTTAATCTGCTAGTGTTTCTCCATATCCCTTGATAAGCAAGTGTTATTATTTAATCCTAAATCTTTAGGCTCTTCTAATGCTTATCCAAAAACTGTTGCCCAACCAACCCCGATATTTTAGCCGATATCGGTGGTCGGTGTCAAGCATTTAATACTTAAAGACTATATTGACTAGGAACATAGCCTTTGTCTTCATCTTCAAGTAAATCTAATTCAGTTTCAATAGACTTATTATCAAATAAAGCCTCAACATAGTCTTCTTCTAATTCTTGTTGAGCTTTAAAAGTTTCTTCTTGAAGTTCAAGAGTAGAAGTAATAAAGTCTTGTATATCAAAATGGTCTTCATTATCCATAATATCTCCTTAAAATTTATAAAGTTTTATAATCTTTGTCGCCAAAGACCTGAAAAGTATATCAGGTTTTGGCAACCCTGTCAAGCATTTAATACTTAAAATTGTTGTAAAGTCCAAACAGTACCCATATCCATACTGCTATCATCTAAAAAATCAAAGGTTGATTTAACAAAAATAAACTTTTTAGACTTAGGCTTTTGGTACATGAATGACCTGTCCTCTTTGAAAGTATTGGAAGATTTATAAATATATCCAAGCTCTTGAATATACTCCTCAACCTTATCAAAGTTAGTAAATTTAATTATTTTAGGTTCTTCTATCGCCATATTTATCTCCTATTGTTAAAAAGAAACTAAGCCCTGTGGCTCAATGCCTAAAAATTCTAGCATGGCTCGGCAAAGCCTGTCAAGCATTTAATACTTAAAATATTAACTTAAAATTGTGTCAGTTGTGTGACAGTTTTGTAAAATTATTGTTAAATTATTGTTAAGATTATGTTACAATTGTGTGAATTTTATAATTTTTTTATAAAAACTATTGCTTTTTTTAAAAAACTTTGGTATAATTAATAAGTTTTTTAAGAGTTTCGCCCTCAACTCCACCCGACACTTTTAAATTTAAACTCGAGCTTAAATTAAATTTAATTATATTAACTTACTTCTTTGGCATGGTCACTACCACCAATATAAAAAGCCAAACTTGTTTGACATTATAAAGCTAGTCAACCAACACTTATAAAAAAAGCCCTGCAAGACTTTATTCTTACAGGGCTTTGAGAGTTAGCTATTCTCTTTTAGATATAAAGCAATCAAGTCTTTATAAACTTTTGGTAAAGATTTTTTAGAGAAAAGTTGATTAGCTTTGCCAAAGCTTAGATAGTCTTCTTCTCTTTTAGAAAGTCCATACAAGCAACCTAAAATTTGCTTTTGAACTTTCCAATTTATTTTAGCTCCAGACTTAGCAAATTTATAAGAAAGACCTTGGCATTGCTTGTATGTTGCTCTGCCTTCTCTAGTTGCTTTGTCAAAGCTGTTTATATCAAATGTATTTTCCATATTTTACTCCTGTGGTTTAATGGATTTATATCTCTCAAGCTTGAGAGATAAATAAAGCCCTGCAATGTAGTCTTGCAGGAATTGATAGTCAGAAGCATTACTGCTCCTGATTCCTATGCAATGTATTCCACTAGATAGCATATCTAAAGTGTAAGCCAATGCAGTAGAAACTGATGTAAATTCGACTGTTTCATTGTTTGTAAAATCTAATAAAATCATAAGTTCTCCTAGAATTAACAAGAGATTAACATAAAGATTTGGAAGGATCAAGTGCTTGAGTTTTCAGCTTGTCTGAAAAGTTTTTAAAGTTTTTAGCATAAAAAGTTTAAAACACTTTAGACTTAAAAATCTTTATGTTCTTGTAAACTAGATTAAAGGAGAACTTATTTTATTAGATTTTACACTTTAAAGACAATGAAACAGTCAGAAGTTTACCAGTTTCTACAAATCTTTACGCTTACACTTTAGTATCTAACTAGCTGGAAAGGTATCAGGACTAATGCTTCTGACTCTTCAATGAGTGGAAGACTTTACTTTGCAGAGCTTTATTTACAATAAATCCATCAGGAGTAATTTAAAACAAATACATTTGATACTTTGACAAACAACTAGTGCTCTGCAACATACAAGCACCTGCCAAGGACTATCAAGAACTGATAAGTCTGCCAAGTTAACATAAATGGAAAGTTAATTTTAAGTTGCTTGTATGGACTTTCAAGGCTATCTAAGCTTGGTAAAGCACCTAAACAACCAAAAGATTATTGATTGCTTTATGAATAGATAACTCTCAAACTTGAAAGTCTATAAAGTCTGCTCTATAACGAAGTGTTGGTTGACTCTACTAGGAGGTGGGCAGGTGACCATGCCCTCTATCCTATATATATATAGCATGGTTATACATTTTAAACGCAAAAGGGTATTAACCAGTTAAGAGGATAACTAGTTTACAGTCGGGCTATTAAGTAAGGAATACTTTTAAGGTCTTGGGAGGGTTTTTTAACTACTAGATTAATGCTAATATTGTTGTAGAAAACAAGAGGAATAAGCAAAGGACTTCGAGCTGTTCTAGCAGTTTTTTCATAATTTGAAAGGTTGGAATGTACTATTGTAGCCCGGGAGGGCACAATGTTATTGTACACTTCAGATTCAATTTTGTCAAGTGTTTTTGATAAAAAGCTTGAAAAACTTGACAAGTCTTTAATGTATCATTATAATAAGGAGTATGGCAATACTTCCAACTGTAGATAATTCTCAAAATAAAAGAGAACTTACAGAAAAACAACAGTTATTTCTTACTCATCTTGTCGAATGTGAAGGTGATGCTAAGAAAGCTGCTGAACTTGCAGGATACTCTAGTCACTATCATCATGTCGTCAAAACATTAAAAAGTGAGATATTAGAGTTAACTCAAGAGATTCTAGCAAACTCTGCACCCAAAGCAGCGTTCAAGCTCGTAGAGATTATGGAATCAAAGAAGCCTATTATACAGGCTAATAATAAACTAACAGCAGCTCAAACTCTACTAGATAGGGTAGGTGTTGGTAAAGTGGACAGAGTAGACGTTAATCACAATGTAAACTCAGGTGGAATTTTTCTTATGCCTGATAAAGCTCCACTAGATTTAGAAGAAGGAGATTATGAAGATATATCTGACTGAAATGGAAGTATATGGTAAGGTCTTTGCAGGACCTAATATTGTTGCTCCAAGCTTTGAAAAAGCTGAACAAGCAGCAGAACAAAGTGGTTTAATTGTTGTAGGAGAGTTAGATACTCTTGTTGTCAGTAATGATGATACGTTTTATCCATCAACAATTGAGCCTGAACATAAAAGAACGGTACACTGATGGCTAAAAAACCTGATTCAAGATTAAAAAAAGCAGGAGTAAGTGGTTATAATAAACCAAAACGAACTCCTAATCACCCAACTAAGTCTCATGTTGTTGTGGCAAAAGAAGGTGATAAAATTAAAACTATTAGGTTTGGTCAACAAGGTAAAAAGGTTGGTACGTTAAAAGGCACAGCAGGTAAACCAAAAAAAGGTGAGTCTGCTAGAATGAAAGCTAAACGTAAGTCTTTTAAAGCACGTCATGCTAAAAACATTAAACGTGGTAAAATGTCTGCTGCATGGTGGGCTGATAAAGTTAAGTGGTAAGATGGACTTTGACGAGTGGCAAAAAACTGAATTAAACTGGTGGGCAGATAGACAATTAAAAATTGTTGCACTTATGTCAGCTATTCAGGTAGGTATGTTTGGTTTAATGCTATTATGTTTTTATATTAACTCATTAGCATTTTAAATGGCATACTCACAAAAAGTTATTGACAGATTTGAAGGAGTATTAAAAAATCCTGAAAAACATTCAGTCGGCAGGTTTGACCCTAAAGACCCGAATGTTGGAACAGGAATGGTTGGTGCTCCAGCTTGTGGTGATGTAATGAAGTTACAAATTAAATGTAAACTTCAAGGTAATCAGTACATTGTCGATGATGTAAAATTTAAAACATATGGTTGTGGCTCTGCCATAGCCTCAAGCACTATGTTTGTTGATATGTTAAAAGGTAAAACAATTGAAGAAGCTAAACTTATTAAAGATAAAGATATAGCTGATGCTTTAGAATTACCACCAATTAAACTACATTGTAGTGTATTAGCAGAAGAAAGCATAACAAAAGCCATAGATGATTGGGAAGATAAATTATGCCACAGCTAGGTTCAGAACAACAACCTATACTTTTTTCTTCTAAAAATAAAAAGAAGAAAAGAATATTAGGTTTAACAGGAAAATTTTATACTAAAGAAGAACAGTCTCAATACGCAGAAGGCTGGGATAGAATATTCGGAGGAAATAATGGTACGAAAAAAAACAACAAAAAAACGTAAGTCTACTGTTAATAAAGCCGGTAACTATACGAAGCCGACTATGCGTAAGAGACTTTTCGAGAGGATCAAGGCTGGTTCTAAAGGTGGTAAACCCGGTCAATGGTCAGCTCGAAAAGCCCAGCTTTTAGCTAAACAATATAAAGCTAAAGGAGGAGGATATAAATAATGGCTCAACCTATGGTTCAACAAACTATAAAATATACAGATAAAAAATTAATTAAAAAATTAATAAAACAACAAAAAGATAAACGTCATAATCAATAATGGTTAAACGTAAAGACCCTAAAGTGGGTACAGGAAAAAAACCCAAAGGTAGTGGAAGGAGATTATATACAGATGAAAATCCAAAAGATACGGTCAGCATTAAGTTCGCAACTCCAACAGATGCGAGAAAAACTGTGGCTAAAGTTAAAAGAATTAAAAAACCTTTTGCAAGAAAGATACAAATTCTCACAGTCCTTGAGCAGAGGGCGAAAGTCGCAGGAAAAAAACAACAAGCCGAAATCGCCAAGAAAGGCAAAGAAGCAATAAGAAAGAAACATGGCACTCAAAAAAAGTCAAAGAAGCCTTAGAGCTTGGACTAAACAAAAGTGGAGAACTAAAAGTGGTAAAAAGTCTTCAGAAACTGGAGAACGTTACTTACCTGAAAAAGCAATCAAGGCTTTATCTGCTGAAGAGTATGCAGCAACTTCAAGAAAAAAACGAAAAGATACAGCAAAGGGTAAACAACATTCAAAGCAACCTAAAAAGACTGCAAGAAAAGTTCGCAAGTATCGAAGAGTTGGTAAAAAAGAAGGTGGTCCCTTAAGCAGCTCTGAACGTTTAAAAAAATTAATTGAATCAGTAAAAGGTTTAGACAAATACTTATTAAGTGATATTACAGAAGCACACAAATATTATGAGTATTTTAAAGATGAAATGGACACAAAAACTAAGGAAGAATGGGCATACCTAGATATTCCTACGTTTCCTATAAATACTTTAGAGGACTGGGCTAAGTTTAGAAATATTAGTGCTGAAGAACTAGAAAGGCTTAAAAAGGAATCAGACTTAGAATTATATAGTCGAAAACAAAAAAGAAATGACCCCGATGCTAAGTTTGGAAAAAATCCTGAAATATCTGAAACTCCTCTTACAAATACTGAAATAGAAAGAATTGGTAGAGAGAAAATGTTACAACAAGCACAAACTTTTTTAGATTTTGATTTAAGAGAATCAATTAAGAAAAAAGGTGTCTTTTCTCCTTTTGGTGCTGCTGAAAAAGGAAAAATTTTGTTTCCTGTAGGAGATAGAGAAATTGAAGCTCATGAAGCAATGCATATAGGATTTGATAATGTTCCGGGTATATACGAACATTTAAAAAATAAATTTGGTCAAGGTGACCATGAGCATACATATGTTATTGAAAAAACAATGCCTCAATTTTTTGATTTAGATATGCCTCCTCCTAAAGGTTTTAGTAAGGAAGCAAGAATAAACTATATTAAAGATATAACAGAAGATAACGATGCTTTGGATAAAAACTATAGACAAGAAGTTGTAAATGAAGTAGAAAAATATGTTTTAAATCCTGAATATTATAGCACGTATAATACGCTTTTTAGAAAAAAATAATGTTTAGACCTGATAATTATATAAGAAGAACATCTTCAACTGTTCCGTTTGGCTATGAATTAGATAAACACTTTGAAGGTTATTTAAAACCTATTGAAACTGAATTACAAATGTTAAACGAAGTAGCTGAAGCAGTTAATGATGGTCAAATAAGTCTTGGTGTAGGTGTAGATTGGCTTGAAGCTGAAACTGGTAGAAGAATGTCAAGACCCGGATTAAAAAAATACGTAGATAAAACATATGGAAGATTGGGAAAAAAATCCTGAAAATTACTTGACAAACTCTGACGGGAGCTATATACTAAAGAAAGATGGTACTCCTAGACGAAAACCGGGTAGACCAAAGAACAGTGAACTTTCTGATATTAAGTTAGCTTTACAGGCTAAAAAGAAATTAGATAAGAAGAATCAGAAAGTTAAAAAGCTAACACGAAATTTAGCTAGAGTCAAGAAAGAGCTTGACAACGAAGAAAAAGTTTTAACATCTAATGTTTTAACAGAGTCAGAAACTAAAACGTTACCTGACCCAATACAAAAACATTTAGATGAAACAGGTTCTCATGTGGCTTTTATGCCTAATGAAGGACCTCAGACAGATTTTTTAGCTGCTTCTGAAAAAGATGTATTATACGGTGGAGCAGCCGGTGGTGGAAAAAGCTTTGCAATGCTTATAGACCCACTGAGGTATTGTCACTTCGCAGAGCATAGAGCTTTGATATTAAGAAGGTCAATGCCAGAACTAAGAGAGATTATTGATAAATCTCGGGAACTGTACCCTAAAGCATTTAAAGGTGCTAAGTTTAAAGAAGTTGAAAAACTTTGGCAGTTTCCAAGTGGTGCTAAGATTGAGTTTGGATTCTTAGAACGTGATGCAGATGTGTATCGTTATCAAGGACAAGCATATAGTTGGATTGGCTTTGATGAGATTACACACTTACCAACTGAATTTGGTTGGAACTATTTAGCTTCACGTTTAAGAACTACGAATCCTGAACTACCAACTTATCTAAGATGCACTGCTAACCCGGGTGGCGTTGGTGCACACTGGGTTAAAAAGAGATATGTAGAACCATCTCCTGAAAATAAAACTTTTCAGGGTAAAGATGGTCTAACAAGAAAGTTTATACCAGCAAGATTACAGGACAATCCTTTTCTTGCTGAAGATGGTGAATATGAAAGAATGCTGGAGTCCCTACCAGCTATCCAACGAAAACAATTGTTGGAAGGTAATTGGGACATTTCAGAAGGAGCAGCATTCGCAGAGTTTGATAAGTCAGTACATGTTATACCTCCATTCGATGTTCCGAGTTGGTGGGAAAGATTAAAAGGTATTGACTACGGTTACGCTTCTGAAAGTTGTTGTTTGTGGGCTGCTATAGACCCTGAAGATAAGACCCTCATTATATATAGAGAATTATACAGAAAAGGTCTTACAGGCGATGCTCTCGCAGACACTTTGACAGAAATGGAAGCTGATGAAATCAAGTCTATATTAGGTGTACTTGATACAGCAGCATGGGCTAGGACAGGTTATACAGGTCCTACCATAGGTGAAATGTTAGCTTTAAAAGGACATAAACTTAAAAGAGCTGATAAAAATCGAATTGCTGGTAAAGTTCAAATACATGAATATTTAAGACCTGATAGAGAAACAGGTAGACCTAGATTGCAAATCTTTAATACGTGTCCAAATTTGATTAAAGAATTGCAAAGTTTACCTTTAGCGAAAAGTAATCCAGAAGATGTGGATACTCATTCGCAAGACCATGCTTATGATGCATTACGGTATATGATTATGAGCAGACCTAGATTGGATCATCCTCATGAAAGGATGTTAAGAATCAAAACGGATATATACCAGCCGACTGATTCTACATTTGGTTACTAGTAATATATGGCAGACAACGAGAATACATTTTTAAACGCTAATAATATCTATATGGATGTTGAAGGCGAAGCTGGTAAAAGCTTAGATTTAGAATTAGAACAACAAACTAACCTTGTTGGAACAATTAAAGATAGGTATTATTCAGCAGAAGATAAAAGAAATCTTGATGAAGCTCGTTGGTTAAAAGCCTATGAAAACTACAGAGGTCTTTATAACAAGTCTGTTAAGTTTAGAGACTCTGAAAAATCTCGTATCTTTGTAAAGGTTACTAAAACAAAAGTCCTTGCTGCCTTTGGACAACTTGTTGATGTTATCTTTGGAACAGGTAAGTTTCCTATTGGTATACAAGAAACTAAAGTACCTGAAGGTGAAGTAGAACATGCTCACCTAGATATAAATAATCCACAACCCGGAATCGAAACATCTATTCCTGAGAATATTGGTAATAGATTAGAAGATGAACCTCAAGGCGATAACATTTATGATGTTGGCTATGAAGGTGATGGTAAAGTTTTAAAACCGGGAGCAACTCTTCAAAAAGGTGTTTTTAGTGAGTCAATTGAAAATCAAGTTGAAGATTTATTAGTTGAAGGATTAAATCCAAATCCACAAGCTTTAGAATTATCTCCAGCTCAAAAAGCTGCAAGAAGAATGGAAAAGCTTATTCATGACCAAATTGATGAATCCAAAGGTTCATCTGAAATTAGAAATGCTCTTTTAGAATCTGCTTTGTTAGGCACAGGGATTGTAAAAGGTCCTTTCAATTTTAATAAAAAATTAAATAATTGGAACATGACTGAAGATGGTACAAGAACTTATAATCCTTTAGAAGTCAGAGTACCTAGAATAGAATTTGTAAGCTGTTGGGATTTCTTTCCCGATCCATCAGCAACTAATATTGAAGAATGTGAATATGTAGTTCATCGTCATAAGATGAATAAGTCACAACTAAGGCAGCTTCGTAATATGCCATATTTTAACGAAGATGCTATTCGTGATGCTTTAATGGACGGAGCAAACTACGAAGAAAAAGATTATGAGCTAAATTTAAAAGATGATGCTCGTACTGATGATACTTATCAATCACACTTTGAAGTTCTTGAATACTGGGGAATCATGGATGCAGAATATGCACGTGAAGTTGGTATTGAGCTTTCAGATGATATTGATGATTTAGATGAAGTACAAATTAATGCATGGGTTTGTGGTAATAGATTACTTAGAGCAGTAATTAATCCATTTACTCCATACAGAATACCTTATCATGCTTTCCCATACGAAAGAAATCCTTATAACTTTTTTGGTATTGGTGTAGCAGAAAACATGGATGATTCACAACAGATTATGAATGGTCATGCAAGAATGGCTATTGATAATTTAGCAATGGCAGGTTCGTTAGTCTTTGATGTTGACGAATCAGCTTTAGTAGGTGGACAGTCAATGGAAATATATCCGGGTAAAATATTCAGAAGACAAGCTGGTGTCCCCGGACAATCTATACATGGTTTAAAGTTTCCAAACACTGCACCTGAGAATATGATGATGTTTGACAAGTTTAGACAACTTGCAGACGAACAAACCGGCATACCATCTTATTCACATGGTCAGACTGGTGTTCAAAGTATGACAAGGACTGCTTCAGGTATGTCCATGTTACTTGGAGCATCAAGTCTTAATATTAAAACAGTTGTCAAAAATCTTGATGACTTTTTATTAAGACCACTTGGAGAGTCGTTTTTCCAATGGAACATGCAGTTCTTTGAAGGCGACTTAGATGTAAAAGGTGATTTAGAAGTTAAAGCTACAGGTACAAATAGCTTGATGCAGAAAGAAGTAAGATCACAAAGACTTACAATGTTCTTACAAACTGCACAAAGTCCAGCTATTGCACCATTTGTTAAAATTTCTAAACTCGTTAGTGAACTAGCCTATAGCTTAGACTTAGACCCTGATGAAATACTCAATGATCCTGAAGAAGCAGCTATCATGGCACAAATAATAGGAATGCAAAATGCTGGACAAACAATTGGCGAAGAAGCTCAACCCGATAGTCAACAACCCGGAGGTATGGGAAGTCTTGCAGGAACACCTGCTCAACCTCAAGAACTTGGACCTACAGGCACTGGTGGTGGCAACATCGGAATCGGAAATGTACCGGTTGCAGGGGAAAGTGAATTCAGTGGTACGCTTAGAGCAGCTACCGGAGCAGGTTAAAGAAGCAATAAACAGAAAGGAAGATTAAAATGCTAAAACCCGATAAACCCGATTTTTTAGATTTAGATAAAGATGGTAATAAAACTGAACCTATGAAAGAAGCAGCTAAACAAGCCAAAGAAAGAGATGGTATGGCTCACGGAGGTGAACCTTTACCTAATGAAGGTTTAGAAGAATTACATAAAAAAGAACCCGATCTTGTTGCTAAAATGTTAAGAGATAAAAAACAAGAAGGTGGAGAAATGGATGAGCAAATGTCTATGCTCATGAATAAAGAACAAGAACCTCCAATGGAATCAGACGAAGAGATGGAGGACAACTATTTAGATTTTATAATTGATGAAGCATTATCAGAAGAAGAAGAAGATATGCTAATGTCAAAATTACAACAAGACGAGCAACTATCTATGTTATTTGATAAAGTAATAGAAGTTGCTTCAGAATTTGCTGGATCAGGACCTGTTGATGGTCCCGGTTCAGGAGTCTCTGACAGTATACCTGCAAGGTTATCTGATGGAGAATTTGTCTTTACTGCAAAATCTGTAGAAGAAATCGGAGCCGATAATTTAATGGCAATGATGAAAGATGCAGAAGCTAATGCAGATGCAAGACAAGGAATGCAAGATGGTGGAGACGTTGAAGAAGAAATAGTTACAATGCAACCTGATCAAGAACCTGCTAGACAGGAAATCAGAGTTGTTAAAGAAACTGTAGATTCACCAAATAGAATGATAGCAGATGAGGATGAAATATCTAAAAGTATTAAGTCCAACATGATGCTTGATCCTATGCAACGTCACGTCAGAAGCTAAAATACGAGATAGAGCTACCCTAATATATTAGGCACTCTATTAAAATTAACTTTTGAAAGGCGACCTTTACAAGACAAGCCCTATAGTGCACATATAGCTACCTTGTTAAACGAAGCCCTGAGTAGGAGGAGAATATGACTGAACAAGTCCAAAAAGAGGAACAAGCCAATCCTTATAATATGAAAAAACCTTGGCACACGGATGTAGAAGATAAAGAATTTATATCTGCTAATGATGGTTTATATTTTCAAAAAATAACACCAAAGAGTAATCAAAGTGTTAAAACTGAAATAGACCCAAAGGAACTCGATAATGAAAGTCTAGAAGTTACTTCAGACCAACCTTATAAGAAGCCTGATTATAAAAAGCGATATGATGATTTAAAAAAACATTATGACTCAAAGCTAAATGAGTTCAAAAGTAGAGAACAAGAGTTATTAGAACAGGCTGCTGAAAACAGACCTGCATATAAAGCTCCTAAGTCTGCTGAAGAAATTGAACAGTTTAGAAAAGAGTATCCTGATGTTTACGAAGTTGTAGAAACTGTTTCTCACTTACAGGCTGAAGAGAAATCTAAAGACTTAAAAGAGAAACTTGAAAGACTACAAGAACGTGAAAAAGAACTACTTCGTAAAGATGCTGAAAAGCGATTGTTGGAAAAACATCCTGATTTTGAAGATATCAGAAACAGCGATGATTTTCATAACTGGGCAAAAGAACAGCCTGAGTCTATTCAAGATTGGATATACTCAAATGCTGAAGATGCTGACCTAGCTTCAAGAGCTTTGGATTTATTTAAAAAAGATTTTGGCATAGATGTTTCTAAAAAGGAAAAGTCAAATTCTAAACAGACCAAAAAATCTGCTGCTGATATGGTATCAACTAAAACAACTGCTGTTGAGCCAAAGCAAGAGAAAATATGGTCTGAAACGGAGATTGCTGCTATGAGTATGGATGAGTTTGATAGGCATGAAGCCGAAATAAGCGAAGCCATGATTCAAGGCAGAATCGTAAAGTAACTATTAACTTATAAAGGAGTACAATCATGGCTCAGTTTTTTGAACCAAGTCCTGATACTAATGCTAACTTTGGTAACTCTGTAAGTGGACAAACCAATAGTTTCTT
>VTLG01000686.1_pt1 | contig 37145 bp, 39 predicted proteins | sample 4694571 | NCBI WGS metagenome assembly VTLG01 (sample SAMN12604809, study PRJNA352737) | marine metagenome | biome: ENVO:00000447; feature: ENVO:00000209|ENVO:00000569|ENVO:01000036; material: ENVO:00002151; isolation source: viral sequences binned using virsorter ...
CCCCTCATTGCAGGTGGATTAGAATACCAAATGTCTAGAGATGAAGGTAAAGGTAAATTTGAATCTGGAACAAGAGCATTTGCAGAAGCAGCTAATCCTCTACCAGTTGGAATTAGAGAATTTGAACAGGCTGGAGAATTTGTAGTTGAAAAAGCTAGAGATGATTCTTCAATAAGTGATAGTGGGTCTTTCTTAGATGCACTTACAAGCTCGTTAACAGGGCAATCATTGAATCTGTCTGGAGGTTATGCTTCTGGGGGATTTATAAACAAGGCAGAATAGGAGACAACTATGCCAGACAATAACTATAATTACGGACCTTCATACATAATGAACTCCGATAAAACAGACTACAACGCACCAGATGCACCCTTAACTCGTGAGGGTAAAGACTTTGACACAACGATGGGCAACTACGATTTGCAATCTGATATGCCAAAAAAACAGTCTAAACCAACTGTTGAAGCTTCTTTCAACACAATGGCTGACGATAAAAACTACTTCTAAGTAAGGTAAATATATGTCTGATAATTTTCTTCAACCTGAAGATGATACTGGCGTACCTATAGCTAATCCATCCGAGCAAATGCCCGGACTAGCAGGTTACGTAAGAAAGAAGTTTGAAGATTCTGAGAATGGGAGACGTACCCATGAACACAGATGGTTACAAGCTTTTAAAAACTTCAGGGGTATCTACGATTCAACGACACAGTATCGTGATTCTGAACGTTCCAAAGTCTTTATTAAAATAACAAAAACTAAGGTTCTTGCAGCGTATGGGCAGATAATAGATATTCTGTTTGCTAACAAGAAGTTTCCAGTGGTTGTTGAACCTACTCCTATGCCAGAAGGTATAGAAGAGTTTGCCCACATGAAGACACCTCTTGATGAAGATCAACCAGTAGACCCATATGGGTTTGAAGGAGATGGAAGAGAAGTTCCACCCGGAGCATTACAGGCTGATCAACCTCACAAACTTGGAAGTTACGATCAGGAATTTCCAGACATGTTAGCTAAAGGTCCTGCTAAAATGGCAGAGCCACAAGTTAAACCTGCACAGAAGATGGCACTACGAATGGAGAAGTGTATTCACGATCAGCTTCTCGATACTAATGCAGTGAATGTATTTAGACAGGCTATCTTTGAAGCGTCTCTTTTAGGTACAGGAATCATCAAAGGCCCATTTAACTTTTACAAAAGAATACACAAATGGGAACGAGATGAGAATGGACAAAGAAACTACGTTCCCTACGAAAAAGTTGTACCTCGTATAGAATATGTATCTGCATGGGATTTTCATCCTGATCCATCTGCAACAAGCATAGATGACTGTGAATACGTAATACAAAGACATCGTATGAACCGTCAACAACTACGTGGCTTGATACAAAGACCTTACTTTGATGCAGAAGCTATTGAAGAGTGTCTTGCTAAAGGTGCAAACTACGAAGATAAATACTACGAAGATACTATCCGTGAAGATGAAACAGAGCCTTACTACCAAGAGAACAGATTTGAAGTTCTTGAGTATTGGGGAGTCATCGACAAGAAGTATGCTGACGAAGTTGGTATGGATGGTGTAAATGAAATGTCTGAGTTTGATCAATTGCAAGTAAACGCATGGGTGTGTGGTAACATGGTCATTCGTTGTGTAGCAAATCCGTTTACTCCTGCTAGAATACCTTTCCAAGCATTTCCATTTGAAATTAATCCTTATCAATTGTGGGGAGTTGGTGTTGCAGAGAACATGGAAGATGCACAATTACTTATGAATGGTCACGTAAGAATGGCTATTGATAACTTAGCACTTGCAGGCAATCTTGTATTTGATGTAGACGAAGCAAGTTTAGTTCCCGGACAAAACATGGACATATTTCCCGGAAAGATATTTCGTAGACAGTCAGGTGTAACAGGAACTGCAATTAATGGTCTTAAGTTTCCAAATACTGCAGGTGAAAACATACAGATGTATCAAATATCTCGCCAACTTGCAGATGAAGAGACGGGCATACCATCTATTATGCACGGACAAACAGGTGTAACAGGAACAGGTAGAACTGCAGCAGGTTTATCAATGCTTATGGGTTCTGCAGGTCTTGCAATGAAAACAGTTATAAAGAATATTGATGATAACTTGTTAAAACCAATTGGTGAAGCATATTTTCAATGGAATATGCAGTTTAACGAAAATGTAGACGACATAGAAGGTGACTTAGAGATTAAACCTCGTGGGGTTGCAGCAGTAATGCAAAAAGAAGTAAGAAGTCAACGTTTAACATCTTTATTGCAAACAGTAGCAAACCCTATGTTAGCACCTTTTATAAAAATACCAAATTTAATGAGAGAATTAGCAATTGCACAAGATATAGACCCTGATAGTTTAGTTAACGATGCAAACGAAGCTCAAATATATGCAGAGATGTTGAAAGGAATGATGGCAGATGCTCAACAAGGAACAGGCGAGGGTGCTAACCCCAATAATCAACAGCAAGGAATGGGTCAACCTAGTGGAGTACCTCAACGACCTGAAGGAACTGACAATCAAGGGTCTGGTAACGGCACAATCGGAGTCGGAGCTACGCCAACTGCAGGGGAAGCTGGCTTTACTGGAAATGCTCCTCAATTTGAAGAATAGTCATGGAGACGTTGTAAAGAATGTCTAGTATATTTGACACTTTAGATTTTGCTAGTGATTTTTTTGGGCAACCCGATAGAAATAAACAAAAATTATCACGAAGAGAATATAGAACGGGGTACATTGATTACTACGATCAATCATTGGATGCTACAGGCATTAAAGCAGATTTGTCAAGAAGGTCATCTACAGATGATGATGACGATGAAGAAAAAGATAGACAATTTAATATAAATCAAGTTGGCATTACGGATAGTGAGAGTGATGATCCTATGTCAATGTCTAATTTAACAAATTTATCAGTAGGCTTTGATAGTAATTTAAATAGCTCATCTTCTATATTAGATTTAGAAAATAATTTTATAGATTACAATACATCCTTACAAAATGCAGGCTTTAAAGACAGGAGTGATAGTTTTTTAAATAGGAACTTTGGAATATCACTTGCTGCCGTTCCTCAAAGTGGAAAAGAAGCAACAGAAGATGTAAAATCACTAGCTTCTAAAAAAGGATTAACTTCCTTACTTAAATCGGGTGCTAAAAGAGGTTTAGCATATCTGGGAATGAGTCCAGTTATAACAGGTGGAGCAACAGGATTTGTTACAGGTAAAACATTAAGTGATCCACTTGGAAACCCATCGTATAGACCAGATCATTCAATTTTAGGCACAGTTATGGATATAAACTTTTCCATACAAAGTAACAACATTAGTCAAAGTATGACTGCAATGAACGCAAACAATTTAACAGGATACAGAGGTGCTAAATCACCTACTGGATTTTTTGGTTACATAGGTGGTCAACTTGTAAGTAGGGCCCCGAATGGTAAATCCTATACTGGTGTAAATGCTGAGTATGGAAGAATGGCTGAAGCTTTTAGTAAAGGCTATGCTCCTCTAGGGTACAACGTTGATAATGAAACAGGGGAATACAGTATTGCATCTAGGACAGGAGCATTTAGGGGTTACGATGAAAGGGGATATCACGTTAGTGGAAATCAATTTTCAAAAGCAGGATCAATGTCAGATGTTAGAACTACAGCAGAAACATATTTTGGAAAAGGTGCAGGTAGAGAAGAAGATAAACAAGTTCTTAGTGCTTTAGAAAAAGTAAGAAGTCAATATGATTTTCTTGGTCGTGTTAAAGATGACGTAAAAGAAGTAGTATCTCTCTCTCAAGCACTAGCTGAAGCAGCAAGTGATGGAGACTACACTAAAGGTTCTGATTTAGGAGACGCTGCAGGTGCAGTAGGATCGACAGGAGATTTAGGTGGAGCTACAAGTGGACAATTTGAGTCTACATCAGACAATAGTAGCTACGATAGTGGCAGTGACGATTCTTATTCAGATTCAGGGTATTCTGATAGCATAGACACTGGTGGCTTTAAGCAGGGTGGCTTTGTCAGTAACAATGATAACTTTGCATTAGGTGGCAGAGGAGATGCCGAACCTGCAGGATTTATTGGAGGACCTCCAGAGAAATTTAACAAGCAAACAACCATCGCAGACGATATACCTCTAACAGTAAAAGATGGTACATTTGTAATTAATGCTCCTGCTGTAGAGAATGAAGGATCACCAAGTATACAAAAAATGTTAGCTGAAGGCTACGAAAAAGCCATGACTAGAGATATAGGAGTTGACAAAAACTTCAAAATTGGTAAAATACCAAGTAAGGGAGAGTTAGATATACAAATCTCTCGTGGTGAAGTTGTAGTTCCACCACATGTAGCAAAAGTTATAGGCTACGACAAACTAGAAGAAATTAACAATAAAGGTAAGCGTGAAGTAGAACGCAGGCAAAAAGCTGGTAATCAGGAGAAGGTACAAGCTGGTCAAGGTTTCGCTGCAAAAGGTGGTGTGTTTACCATAGACAAAGTTGCTGATTCCTACAAAGAAAAATATGCAACTCCACAACTAGCAAGACAAGCAACTATGAAACTTGCTAGAAAAATGCCACTAGCTGATGCTTTAGCCATACTTATGTGGGGAGAAGCTAAAAACTTAGGAGATGAAGGACTTGAAGGTGCAGCTCACGTTTTAATAAACAGGGCAAACGCAGAGAACTATCCGGGTTTCGGCAAAGATATATACAACGAGATAACAAGAACTTATGGTAAAAAAGATAAGATATTTGAGTTCAATGCTTACGAGCCTACAAAGTTCAGAGAGACTATAAAAAGATTTAAGAAAGATAAAGACACCTATCTTAGAGTAAGAAACATTGCTGAAGAAGTTATGGCAGGTGCTAGAAAAGATTTTACCAACAACGCTTTGTTTTTTTACAATCCCTTTACTTCAGGAAGTAATTGGTACAAAGAACAAGTAAGCAAAAAACAATTTAAAGAAACATATAGAACAGTAAATCCTAAAAACAAAAAAGTTTTACATGTGTATCACGTACCATCTGATTTTAAGATGGATACAATTTTAGGTACAGAAAAAATTACTCCTGAACAATTTAAACCTTCAACACCAATACCTAACGAAGTAACATTACCTATGAAACGACCTAAAGAGGTAGAAGATCGTAGTGATGATGGTGGAGGATTTATAGATTATCTTAGAAAATTATTTTAAGAATTAGTCAGCTACCCAGTAATATCACTGGCCCTGACATCCGAAGCAGCTACCCACAGCCATGTGGCACTGCAATAAATGAGGTAATAACAATGGCAAAACAAATAAAAGGTGCGAGAGCAAACAAACCAAATGACTCCTTTGGAGTAGTTAATAATCCGAATCTTTACAAGAATAAATATCGTGAAGAAGTGGATAAAGATGACGAAGATGATAGTGAAGTACAAGCTCAAGACCCCACTGAACAAGTGGCTACTCAAGAGGAAAGTACAAGTTTTGCAGAAACTAAACAGTCAGATGAACACGATTACAAAAAACGTTATGATGACCTAAAAAAACATTATGACAGTAAACTTAATGAGTTTAAGAGTGAACGTGAACAAATGTCTAATGAGATTCAAGCAATTAAAGACAACATGCAACGATTACCTGCAGGTACTCCTACACCAAAGAGTGCAGAAGAACTTCAGGAGTTTAAGGAAAAGTACCCAGATGTTTTTGACGTAGTTGAAACTGTCTCAGGTATAAAGACTGAACAAACGGTTGCTAGTCTGCGAGAAGAAATCCAAGTCGTTAAAGAAAGGGAAAAAGCTCTTAAGAAAGAGAAAGCGTATGAGGAATTACTTCATGCACACCCTGATTTTGGTGAGTTAAAAACTAGTGAGAAATTTACTGAGTGGCTCGATGATCAGCCTGAAGAACTTAGTAACGGTATTTATAAAAACAATACCAATGCTAAATGGGCAGGTAAAATTGTATCCCTTTATAAAGCAGAGATGGGCATCTCTACTAAGAAACCGACCAAATCTATGAGAAATGATGCGGCAGCAACGGTTACTAAAACTCAACCAAAAGACGTTGCAACATCTGATCAAAAAGGAAAAATTTGGAAAATGTCCGACATCGCCAAGCTGAAATCGTGGGAATTTGAGAAACTTGAAAAAGATATTGATTTAGCACGAGCAGAAGGGCGAATAACTGAATAACTAACCTCAAATAGAGGAAGGATAAGAAAATGGCTTTTGGAACAAGTGCAGGGTATGGAAACTTACCGTCAGGTAATTTTGCTCCCTCAATTTTTAGCCAAAAAGTTCTTAAGTTCTTCCGTAGAGCTTCGGTTGCAGAAGATATTACGAATACCGACTATACTGGCGAAATTGAAAACTTTGGCGACACTGTTAACATCATGAAAGAACCAACACTTACTGTGTCAGCGTACACAAGAGGTTCTGTTGTTAACCCTCAAGACTTGGCTGACGATCAGATAACAATGACCGTTGATCAGGCAAATGCTTTTGCATTTAAAATAGACGACATCGAAGAAAGACATTCACATGTCAACTTTGAAGCGTTAGCAACTTCTTCAGGTGCTTATGCACTAAAGAGAAAGTTTGATGCAAACGTCTTACAGAACCTGTCAGATGCCGCTGGAATTGCAGCTTCTGCAGTATCAGGTACAACTTTAACAACTACTGCTGGAGCAGGTACGCTAGGAACAGCTAATGCTCCTATCAACGTTGAGACAGACGATGCAGGCATCAACTTAATGCTTGCAATGGCTAGACTCCTTGACGATGAATCTGTACCTGAAGAGAACAGATGGTTTGTTGCTCCTCCAATTTTCTACGAGAAAGCTTTCCAAGCTGGAAATAAAATTGCCGAAGTTCAAGTAACTGGTGATGGAACTTCCCCTCTAAGAAACGGACTTGCAACAGTCGGTACTCTTGCAGGCTTTAGATGTTACAAGTCTACTGCTCTAAACAGCACTGGTGGAACTGACCAAGTTACATTAACAGACGCTTCTGCTACATTAGCTACAGATGCTTCTGAAAATGTTGTTCTTGCAGGTCATATTTCTGCTATGGCTACAGCGTCTCACATCGCTAAGACTGAAGTGGTACGTTCAACTGAATCATTCTCTGACGTTGTTCGAGGATTGCATGTTTTTGGAAGAAAAGTCCTAAGACAAGAAGCAATTGTTCGTGGCGTTATAGACTTCGCATAGGGAGAATAATTAATGGCTACTTATGATTTAACTCCTAATGGGGGAACAGCAGGTCATCCGGGTAATGTCGCAAGACCTTACGTAATGACCTCAAAAGTACACGACACTGCAGACGGTGGTACAGGTGGAGACGTTGTTCAATTAATTGACGTTCCTGCTGACACTATGATTGTTTCAGGTGTTTTGGAAGTTTTAGAAGCAAGAGGTAACGGACAGATTACTCTAGATGTGGGTATTACTGGTGGTGATGTGGACTGTTTTGTTGACGGTTCAGTTTGTGCTGCAGGTTTTACTCCATTTTTAGAAGCTGCCGTTGGTGCTTCTGGAGCTAACGCCAGAGTTTTAACTTCAGCAGACACTATCGATGCGTTAATTCTCGATGGTGGATCATCAGGGGAGTCTGCACTACGTTTTAGAATACACGTAGTTTTAGCAGATATATCTAAAAACCCTGTAGAGACTGCTACAGTTTCAACTGGTACTTAAACTAATAATCAGGAGGGTAGAGAAATTTGCCCTCTTGACACTTTTTAATTTCCGTGTTAGCATCCTGCCATAACTCAGCAGGGAGAAGTACATGTTACTACAAATACTAACCAAAGAAGATATAAATAAGTGTGTTACATTATCACCAACAATGGAAGATGGCAACAAAACACAACCATTAGAAGGTGTTAAAAAAAATACAGAGTCAATACAAATTGCAGATGAGGTAAGAAACCTTGTAGCTTCACGAATAATAAATAATCCATTTGTTGACTCAGTAATATGCCCTAATCGTGTATCGGTAAACTTTTACAACAATTATACAGAGGGTGACTATTACAACAAGCACATAGATAATTTTAAAGCAGAGCCTAAAATGAATCATGTGTATTTTGATTACGGTTTTACGGTCTGTTTATCAGACGACTATGAAGGTGGAGAGTTTGTACTTGACAATGAAATAGGTGAAATACCTTTTAAATTAAAAGCAGGTCAAGTTTTATTCTTTCCAATCATATATCCCCACAGTGTTAACAAAGTAACAAAGGGATCACGAAAAGCATTGATAGGTTGGCTATCTACCAATGTTAGTTATGAACAAAGTTTTGTGTTGCGTAACTTGTATGAAGTAAATGCTCATGCAATAAACAACAAACAACACAACTTAGCTGTAAAATCAACAATGGTACAAAATTATTTAAAAAAACTATGGGGTAAATAGTGTCTGAAAAAGGTACAATGAAAGGTCACACCATCAAAGGTGGTCATAAACGCCCAACTAAGTCGGGTGCAGGTATGACTAAAAAAGGTGTAGCTAAGTACAGAAGAGATAATCCCGGATCAAAGCTTAAGACAGCAGTTACAGGTAAAGTAAAGAAAGGTAGCAAGGCTGCCAAACGTAGAAAGTCCTATTGTGCAAGAAGTGCAGGGCAAATGAAAAAGTTTCCTAAAGCAGCAAAAAATCCTAACAGTCGCTTAAGGCAAGCAAGAAGAAGATGGAAATGTTAGCAAAAATTAATTTTACAATGTTTAGAATACTAAATAAAATAAGTAATAAATTCTACAGACAATACGTAAAACAGTTACATAAGTCACAAGGGAGAATTTGATGGAAAATATGGTTTTAGATGCGTGGAATGATTTATCGTACCTAGAGGGTGCGTTGTTTACTATGTGGCTATTTATTCTGTACTACGGTAAAGTATGGATTGATAGTAGGTTTGCTAAAAAGGAGTGTACATGCTCACAGCGTTGATAGGTCCTTTATCAAGTCTAGCAGGCACTTGGTTTGAAAATAAACTTGCAAAAACAAAAGCAGACGGAAAAGCGAAGGTTGCAGAAGCTAAAGCTCGTGCTACTGTTGCAGAGAAAGTCGCAGCAGGTGAAGTTGCGTGGGAAGGTAAGATGGCAGATGCTACGGTGGATTCTTGGAAAGACGAATTTGCGTTAGTTGTTCTGTTAGCTCCTGCAATACTTGTGTTCATTCCCGGAATGAGAGAATATGTACGAGACGGATTTGAGGTATTGAGTGCTTTGCCTGATTGGTATCAATACCTATTATATATAGCAATTAGTGCATCGTTTGGAATCAAAGGTGTAGGTCAAGCAGCAAAAATGTTAAGGAAAAAATAATGAGTGAACAATTTTACAGAGGTCTTGACGCAGGAAAAAGAAGAAGATTAGAGCAAAAAGCTAAAGATAACAAAAAAATATATGAAGAAAAACAAAAACAATTTCACGATGATGGTGCTAGTGTAGTATCACAAAATATACAAGATACAATTGAAAGCAGGCTTAATAAATCTAAGCCAATAAAAAAAATATATAGTCCTAATAGCAAAGTTAGAAAGGTAAATATTTAGATATGAAAGGCGTGAAACACTATTTAAAAAATGGAACGTTGTACAAAGGTGCAACACACAAGATGAAGGATGGTACTTTGCATACAGGCAAAACTCACATAAAATCAAGCAAGGCTTTATTTCACATGAAGGATTTATCTAAAACAGCACAAGCTAAAGCAAAGAAAGCGAAGGCATAACATGGCAAAGAAGAAAAGTGGTTCTAAACCAACAAATCCCTCACTGTATTCTAGAGTAAAATCAGAAGCAAAGAAGAAATTTAAGGTATATCCAAGTGCGTATGCAAATGCTTGGCTTGTACGAACCTATAAAAAACGTGGTGGTGGATACGCATAATGACTAAACCTACAGGTGGACTGACTAAATGGTTTAAAGAAGATTGGCGAGATGTTAAGACAGGCAAGAAGTGTGGTCGTTCTGGTAAAGAAAAGAAGAAAAGACCCTACCCTGCATGTAGACCTAAAGCAGTAGCTAGTAGAATAAGTAAGACTGAAGCCAAGAAGAAAACAGGACCTAAAGCAGTTAAGTGGTCTGTTACTGCATCAGGTAGAAAACGTAAGACAACAAGGAAAAAAGCATGAAGTATGATCGTGATGAACTAGTAAAGATGATTGCTTTGCATGAAGGAATAGTTTTAAACGTTTACCAAGATCATCTTGGCATAAATACTGTGGGCATTGGAAGAAATTTAGAGGACAGAGGTATTACGGATGGAGAGCTACTGTTTATAAATAAAACTATTGATGATGTTTACGAAACAGGTCTTACAGAAGAAGAAGCTTATTATCTTTGTATGAACGACATAGCAATCGTAGAAAAAGAACTACTTGCTAATAAGCCTGTTGTAAATCAACTAGATGCTGTTAGACAAATGGTACTTGTAGACATGGCATTTAATATGGGTGTTCCAAGATTAATGAAATTTGTAAACATGTGGATGGCGATAGAAAGAGAAAACTATCCTCTAGCTTGTGTTGAGATGTTAGATTCAAGATGGGCAAATCAAGTAGGCAAGCGTGCAGTAAGATTATCTGAAGCAATGAAGAATGGAGAGTGGATTTGACCGAAGATAAAAAATGCAAAACTTGTGAAGGTTATGAGTGTAATCCCGAAGAATGTACTTGTGACTGCCACAAAGAAGAAGAGGAGGTACAAGGAGTACCAGTGTGATTGAGTTTGTGTTAGTGTTTATGATGGGAATAAAAGTAGTAGACCAAACACAAATTTTTGAAAACATTGATGAGTGCTTGTACTTTGCCGAAAGATTGCATGATCAGCCTTCGATACCACAACAGGAAGGACCTAACTTACGAATAACTGCGTATTGTAAACCAATAAGGAAAAAGTAATGGACCCAGTAACTATATCACTAGCTGTAGGCGTTGCATCAAAAGCTTTTTCTGCAATTAAACAAGGGTTTGCAGTTGGTCGTGACATAGAACAAATGTCGGGGGATATTGGCAGATGGATGGGAGCAGTGTCAGATGTTGACAATGCTGAAAAACAAGCTAAAAACCCACCTCTTTTTGGTAAACTTTTTAAAGCAGGTTCTATCGAGGAAGCGGCAATGGCGGCTTACGCAGCTAAGAAAAAACTTGAGGAACAAAGATACGAACTCAAGATGTTTTTGAATTTAACTCATGGTCCTAAAGCCTACGATGAATTATTGCAGATGGAAGGTCAGATAAGAAAACAAAGACAGCAGACTATATATAAACAACAACAATTAAGAAGACAGTTAGGTGAAGGAGTTGCTTGGATATTTTTTATAGCTGTCATAGGTGCATTTATATTATTACTATTTAGTATGTTTACAAGTAAATCTTATGCTGATGGATACACATACGTACCTAAACCCTTAACTAAACAACAGTTAAGAAATCAAGGTAAGATACTAAAAAAAAAATATACAACTTGCAGATTAAAGAAAATACTTAAATCAAAGTACACAAATAAACAAGCCTGTATATATCAAGGTGGAAATAAAACATATACATTGATGTATGAAAAAAACTGCCCTAAACAATATAAATGCCTTTACAACCCTAATAGTAAAGAACCTAGTATAGATGATGTAATGGAAAGTTTAAGAAGTATAGGTAAATGACCAAATCTATGGTAATTTTAACAGACAGAGATCAAATAGTATTAGCTGATGTTATCTCCCTACGAAAACACAGAAAAGTATATATACCTAAAAACAATAAACCTATTAAATTATTAACACAAAAACAGATAGAAGAATTAGAAGATTATCTGAATAGTCCAAGAAGACGATATAAGAAAAAGCAAAGCTTAGGTGAAATGAAATAAACTCTTGCTTTTTATACAGTTTATCTGTATAATCAGACAACAGGGAGTTCATATGAAAAACTTAGCAGCACAAGCGTTAGCTTTTCAGTACAAGTTACAGATAGATAATGCAACCTCTTTAATAAACATACATCACAAGCCACTTGAAGAGATAGACAAAGCACTTAGTCAAATGGTAATAGCTAATCAAAAGTTACAGTTACTTAACAAAATAGTAGCTGAAAACAATCCAAAAGAGATTGATACCCCCGAAAGTAAATAATACATGGCAAGCACATATCTTACCCTAGTCAATAATGTACTAAGAGATATGAACGAGGTAGAGTTAACTAGTTCTAACTTTACAAGTTCTAGAGGTGTACAGACTACTGTAAAGGATTACATTAATAGAGCTATATCGGATGTACTTAATTCTGAGCTTAACTGGCCCTTTACTAGAGCAGAAGGTTCAGTTGATGCAATTGCAGGTAAACAACTTTATAGTTTTGCATCCATAGCATCTACTCTTAAGTATATAGACTACGACAATGTATTTTTACAACCAAAAGATTACATAACAAATGGTGATTTTGAAATATCAGGATCGGCTAGTATAACTAGTTGGACTACGGTTTCAGGTTCTCCTGCAGCAAGTTCTAAGTTTGGTAACACACTTCTACTTACTAGTGCAAAAGCAACACAAGCAGTTAACGATTTAATTGTAGGAAAATCTTACGTTGTACTTATACAAACTAGTGGTTCTACACTTACTTTAGATATTGGCACTAGTTCAGGTGGCACACAAACTAAATCATCTACTCTTACTATAGCAAGTGGCAACGAAGTATTATTATCTGAAGTTACATTTACAGCTACAGCAACAACTCACTACGTTACATTTACTGAATCAGCAGGGTCTGCCGCATATGTTAAATTAGTTCAATTGATGGAAAACATATCATCAATACCACTTAAATATTTATCCTACGAGGAATACAATGAGAGATATAGAGAAAGAGATGCTAAACCAGACACGGATAAATTTGCTGATCCTGAATTTGTGTATACAACATATAATGACGAGTTGGGTCTTACACCAATACCAGACACGAGCAACAGAACAATAAAATTTGATTACTACGTAACAAACACTGCTTTATCATCTCACGATGATACAGGGATAATACCAACTAGATTTGAACCTGTAGTAAATGCTCGTGCAAAGTATTACACTTATATGTTTAGGTCTGACGTACAAACAGCACAATACGCCCTCAAAGAATACGAAGATGGTATTAAACGGATGAGGGTAGAATTAATAAACAGAAAGAATTACATGAGGGCAGTATAGTTGGCTGACTTAAGTGAAACCGCTGCATTTCCATTTGTATGTGAAGGTGGGTTAGTTCTTAACCAATCTACATTTATAATGAAACCCGGACAGGCGTTAGAATTAACTAACTTTGAGCCTGACACTGAAGGTGGATACAGAAGAATAAATGGATTTAAACCTTATGTAAACTCAATAGTTCCTGAGACAGCAATTAGTACTGAGCCTGTTCTTATGAGTACTATATTTAGTGACTACGTTATTGGAGCTAGAGGAACAAGTATATACCGATCTGCTTCAACTACCTTAAGAACAAAAATAGCTTCCGATGATACTATGTCTGGGTCAGGTTCTCTTCTTATTAAAGATAGTACTTCTTTTTCTTCTAGTGGAACAGTAGTAATTAATTCTGAAAATTTTACCTATACAGGAAAAACTGCGACAACTTTAACAGGTGTAACACGAGCCAGAAATAGCACAACTGCCGCAGCTCACGCAGTTCCTGATGTTGTTTCTGAAACATGGACTAGCATAGATAGTGGTAGAACTAGTGCAAGCAAGTACAATTTTGAAAAATTTAACTTTGATGGCAATGATAAATTAATTGTTGTAGATGGTGCAAATACACCTACTGTTTTTAACACCTCTCTTACAGCCACAGACGTGTCTCCTGCTAGTACAGGAACTGGAGAAGTTACAACTTTGCTTGTAGCGATAGCGGCAGACACAAGTATGACAGGGTCAGGAACAATTACAGTTAATGACACATCTCAATTTGGTAGTTCAGGGTCTTTACTAATAGGTGGCGAAACTTTTACATACACAGGAAAAACTTCAACAACATTTACTGGAGTAACTAGAGCAACATCAAGTAGTGTAGCTGCAGCTCACGAGCTAGGTGTCTTTGTATCAGATTTATTTCCACCTGCAGTATTGGGTGCAAAGTTTGTAACAGCGTTTAAAGATCACATGTTTTATGCAGGTATGTCTGCCAATAAGCAAGAAGTAATATTTAGTGTACCTTTTATTGAAGATAGCTTTAGTGTTGCTATCGGTGCAGGTAGCATAAAAGTTGATGATACAATTGTAGGACTTAAAGTTTTCCGTGACAATTTATTTATTTTTTGCGAAAACAGAATATTTAAATTAGGTGGTTCATCTCAAGCTGACTTTGCAATGCTCCCTGTAACAAGAAAAATAGGATGTATAAATGGTGACACAATCCAAGAATTTGCAGGTGACTTAATATTCTTAGGACCTGATGGCTTGCGTACTATTGCTGGTACTGCAAGAATTGGTGACGTTGAATTAGGCACTATAAGTAACAACGTTCAAACTTTATTTAGAGACAATATAGCAGACTCAGCATCTTTTGAATCTTTAGTAATACCCGATAAAACACAATACAGAATATTCTTTTCAAAAGAAGGTGGGGGTGAAAAAGAAACAATAGGCGTTATCTGTGTTATGAAAGGTCAGACGTTTGAGTTTTCTCAACTTAAAGGTATAAGACCATCTTCTACAGATACAATCATTTCAGAGGGAGATGTAAAACCTATTCATGGTGGATTTGATGGATACATATATCGCCAAGATCAAGGTAATACTTTTAATGGCGAACTTATTTTAGGAAAATATAGAAGTCCTGACCTTACTATGAATGATCCGGGAATAAGAAAACACATGCAACGAGTAAATATAAACTATGCACCTGAATCAACAATTGATGCAGACATGTTTGTTAGATATGACTATGAGTCAGCAGAATCGACCCGACCTGCTGCTTATCCGTTAGATAGTTTAAATGTTGCAGGTATATATGGGTCAGTAGTTTATGGCGTGGCATCCTATGGAGGTCCTACTCAACCTATTGTTAGAAAGGCTGTAGAAGGTTCAGGATTTGCTGTTGCATTAAGAATAGAAGATGGTAGCAATAGTACAGCACCGTATTCTTTAAAAGGATTCCAAATGGAATATCAATTAGGAGCTAGAAGATAGATGGGAACAGAATACACCAGACAATCCACATACACGGATGGAGATACAATAACTGCAGCTCATACCAACGATGAGTTTGACAGATTACTATCTGTATTTGATGCAACAAATGGACACACTCACGATGGAACTTCTGCTGAAGGTGGTCCTATAACTAAGCTATTAGGGTCAGGTTTACAGTTTGGAGCAGGTACTGCAAGTAGTGATATAACTATTACATTTAATACAAGTGGTAATGACGGTGAATTAAAGTGGTTGCAAAGTGATAATCGTTTTCAATTCTCCAATGATATAATAGTTGTTGATGATAAACAATTAATTTTTGGAACAAATACAGATGTTGCAGTTAGTTATGATGAAACAACAACCAATTCTTTAAAAATTGCAGCAACAGAAGGTGCAGGATTAGCCATAACTTTAATGGCTGACGAAGGAGATGATGCAGGAGATGAGTGGAAATTAAACATTGCTGACGGTGGCACACTCACACTAGGAAACGACATTAATTCTGCAGGTACGTATGTTACTCATTTAACAATTACACCAAACTCTACCGTAGCAAATTCTACAATGGCAGTAGCAGGTAATGTTACAGTTGGAGGTAATATTGATGTTGATGGTACAACAAATTTAGATGCAGTTGATATAGATGGTGCAGTGCAAATTGATAGTACAATTACTGTCGGTGCTAACGATCAGGGTTACGATGTAATTCTTTATGGTGATACTGCATCAGCAAACATGACTTGGGATACATCAGCAGATGATTTAATTTTAAATGGAGCTGCTGGATTAGTTGTTCCAGATGGTCAGCTTACTTTGGGGAGTGTGGCTTTAACATTTAAAGATGAAGATGATTTGTCCTCAAACAGTGCTTCTTCTATTGCTTCGCAACAATCAATTAAAGCATATGTAGATTCACAAGTAACAGCACAAGATTTAGATGTTACCTCAGATAGTGGTACAATAGATATAGATTTAGACAGTGAAACTTTAACTATTGCAGGTGGAACAGGTTTATCATCAAGTGCTTCTTCTACTACAGTTACTTTAGCAGTAGACGCAGCACAAACGGGTATTACTTCAATTTATGCTACTGATTTAATATTAGGAGAAGATTCTCAAACTGCTATTGATTTTGGAACAACTAATGAAATAGACTTTAAAGTTGATAATGCTGCCAGATTGACATTAACATCTTCTGCTCTATATCCTGTAACAAATAATCAAATAGACTTAGGCACATCTTCTTTAGAATTTAAAGACGCATTTTTTGACGGAGAAGTAACTGCTGATTTGTTTTCAGGTCCCCTTACAGGTAATGTAACAGGAACAGCAACAGTTGCAACAACAGTCACAGTTAGTGATAATGAAAGTACTAACGAGAATAATGTAATTTTATTTGGAGCAGGAGCGGCAGGTTCTGGTAACATTGGTGTTGAAGCTGATGGTAACATGACTTACAATCCAAGTACAGGCAAGATAACAGCTACAGGATTTATAGGTGCATTAACTGGTAATGCAGATACAGCAACAGTTGCAACAACAGTTACAATTACTGACAATGAATCTACTAATGAAGATAATGCTATCATATTTACAGCAGGTGGCGATGTTGATGGTGGCAACATAGGTCTAGAATCAGATGGAACACTTACATATAATCCAAGCACAGGTAAGATAACAGCTACAGGATTTATTGGTGCATTAACAGGTAATGTCACAGGTAACTTGACAGGAACAGTTTCTACAGCAGCTCAAAACACAATAAATAGTGCTACTAGTTTAGCAGCAGTAGGTGCATTAAACGCAGGTTCTATTACAAGTGGCTTTGGTACAATAGATACAGGCTCAAGTGCAATAACAACAACTGGAGTTATTACAGGTGGCACAGTAGAAGTTACAACGGATACATCTGCAGGTGACAACGCAGCTATTGGTTACACAGCAGGTGAAGGTTTGATTCTTACAGGTCAAGGCTCAACAACAGACGTAACAATTAAAAATGATGCAGATGCCACTGTTGCTTCGATAGCAACTGGCACAACTGTATTTACAATGGATGATGATGTATTTGTTACAGGAAGAGCAGCAGGTACACAAACAGCAGATAATGATGGTAACTTTGATTTAACAGTAAGTAATTTTTGGACATTTACTCCAGACGGAGATGACACTATAACATTAAGTAATCCTGCTATTGGACAATCTGGTATTATTTATTTAGATAACTCTGGTGGTCATAATCTTTCTGCTCATGCTTCAATAGCTATTAATGCTGATGTATTAAGTGCTTTAGATACAGCAGGTAAATATATGCTTTCTTATTATTGCACTGCTACAAGTGGGGATGATACAATACTTATGTCTGCAACAGGAGCATTAACATAATATGTCTTTACTTCCAACAATAGGTGCAGTCGACCAAGACACAGATTTCTATAATGGTGTTATTGGACAGTCTTTAAGAATTGATAATAGTGCATCTGCTCTTTTGCACAGAACACCATCAGCAGGTGATAGAAAAACATGGGTATGGAGTGCTTGGATAAAAAGATGTGATGAAGGCAGAACTCAAGACTTATTTTGTGCAGAAGGTTCAGGCAATCAATTATTTGAAATACAAATAATAGGTAATGACCGAATACAAATATATGGTAATGATGCTGTTTTGCTAATAGCATCTCCACAATTAAGAGATTTATCCTCTTGGTATCATATACTTGTTGCAAGTGATACCACACAAACAACAGCATCAAATAGACTTAAATTATATATAAATGGTTCAGAAGTAACTTCATTTGAAACAGATGCAAGGTCTAGTTATACAGGAGATACAGATTTTGGTATAAATTCAAATGTTAAACATAATATTGGTAGCAACCAAGCAGGTGGTAATTTCGGTGATTTTTATATTGCTGAAGTAAATTTTATAGATGGATTATCATTTTTTTCAAATACATCAGGTGCAGCTAATTCATCATTTAATATCAATTCATTTGGTGAAACTAAAAATGGTGTATGGATACCTATAGCATACACTGGTTCATATGGAACACAAGGTTTTCATTTAGAGTTTAAACAAACTGGAGATGGTTCAAGCACAGCAGGAACTGGAACAATAGGTGCTGATACAGCAAACAGTAATCATTATAGAGATACTAATTTAGATACTTATGATTCAAATATGCCTGATAGTCCAGAGAATAATTTTGCCGTTTTAAATCCTTTAGACCAAACAACTGCTACATTATCAGAAGGTAATTTAAAAATTGTTTCACCCGGTAATATTGGTGCAAATGCTACTTATAAAATGTCTTCTGGAAAATGGTATGCAGAATTTTATATTGATAACTCTGGCTCAAGAACAGTTGAGGCTCATGTTATAGTGGGTGATATAGACTTTGTAGCTAACTTTACTGGTACTGTTGGCAGTTTTGTTGCTTATAGAGCAGATGGAGACATTAATGGAACAGCAGGAAATGCTACATTTACAACTGGAGATATAATAGCTGTAGCTATTGATGCTGACAATGGTGCTGTGGCTTGGTACAAAAATAACGCAGTACAATCAACGACAGTATCAAGTTTGACTTATACAGCTTTTTGTCCAGCTATAGTAAATTTTAATGGTTCAGGTGCTTTTGCTGTGGCTAACTTTGGACAAGATGGAAGTTTTGCAGGTACATTAACTGGTGGTGATATAGGAACTGCAACAGATGGAAATGGACATGGGAAATTTAAATATGCTCCACCGTCAGGCTATTTAGCATTATGTTCAGCTAATCTTCCAGAGCCTACGATTGGTGCAAATTCTACCACACAAGCTGGTGACTATTTTAATACAGTTCTTTATGAAGGTACTGGTTATGACTCTGATGGTACATATACTCAACTAGGACAGGATGTAGTTGTGGGATTTAAACCTGATTGGGTGTGGATAAAGAACAGAGATAAGTCTAACCATAATCACAGTTTATTTGATTCAAATAGAGGTGCTACAAAAAGATTAATATCAAATTTGAGTAATGCTGAAGGCACAGAAGGAACTGCACTTACTGATTTTGATGTCACTGGTGGTGGATTTACATTAGGTGTAAACAATGAAGTAAATGAGAATGATGATAATTTTGTATCGTGGAACTGGAAAGCAAATGGTGGCACAACCTCAACTATTTCAGTAGGTGATGTATCAACTGGTGTTCCATCTATAGCAAGTACAGTACAAGTAAACGCAACAGCAGGATTTAGTATTGTAACTTTTACTGGAAATGGCTCTGATGATGCTACTATTGGGCATGGATTAGGTACTACCCCTGCTATGATTTTTACTAAAAATAGAGATGAAGCTCAACAATGGAGAGTACACCATAAAGAATTGCCTACAAATTATGTATTATATTTAGCAGAAAATTATGCACAAATTGCTACAAATGGTTCTTCAAATGGGTATATAAAAACAGTTGGTAGTTCTACTTATTCTACTCATGCTTCAAATGTAGATTCTCTTGGAGTAAATGGTAGTGGTGATAAAATGGTATCTTATTGTTTTGCAGAGATAGAAGGCTACTCAAAGTTTGGAAAATATATTGGAAATGATGACACAGATGGTACTTTTGTCTATACTGGATTTAGACCTGCTTGGGTTATGCTTAAGAGAATAGATAGTGCAGATGATTGGTTTATACACGATAGTACAAGAGATACATTTAATATAAATGGTCATCTTTTATATGCCAATGAACCTAATGCAGAATATGATGCAATCGCTGCAGGTGATGCTGATAATTCACCACATGATTTTTATAGTAATGGTTTTAAATTAAGGTCATCAAATGCAAACTGGAACGGAGATGGTGCCGCATACATATATATGGCATTTGCCGAAGCACCTTTTAAATATGCTAATGCAAGATAGGAGAAGATAGTGGCTTGGAAACATAATGGAAGAACCATACAAATAGGAAAAGCATGGATTGCTGATGATAATACTAAACATCCTAGAGGTTGGGTAAATTGGAGTGCAGACTTAAAGAAAACTAGAGGTTTGGTTTGGGAAGATGACCCAGTTGTAGAGACTTTTGATAACAGATTCTATTGGTCAAAAGATGTTGAAAAAAAACTAACAGATGAAAACGTAGTTGATAAAGATGGTAAAGCTGTAATTGATAGAGTAACAGGTAAACAGGCTGTCATACATGGTCTAAAATCTGTATGGGTATCAAGAACTAAATCAACTGCAAATTATTTACTTCGTAAGTCGGATTGGGAAGTAACTCGCAAAGCAGAAAAAGGAACTGCAATAGCTAGTGCAACATCTACATACAGAGATAAAGTTAGGACTGCTTGTGATACAATAGAAACTAAAATAAATAATTGCAGTAACTTAACTGAATTTAAAGCATTATTTGATGCTCCTGTAGATAGTGATGGTGAGGTAACAGGAGCAAATGCTCCTATCAATGATTTTCCTGACGAGGTGTAAATGAAAATGGAACTCAAGCCTGAACTACAAGTACAGATGGAATTAGATGCTCACGAGAAGGAGTGTGCTATCAGATATAAAGCAGTAAATGAAAAGCTAGAAGCACTAGACAAAAGAATGTGGCGAATAGAAGCTATGTCTATGGTGGGAACTTTAGGTGTGGTAGCTTTAGTAGTCGCAATAGTAATGAAATAGGGATTAGAAATTATGGCAGAAGAAGAAGAAACCACTACTTCAGAAGAAGAAACTGGTAGCACTAATAAACCTATAACTAGTGATGAAGAACTTAAAAAAGTTGTAGGGGATATTGCGGCAGGAATTGGAACAAACATACCAAAAGTTGACGCTGTTCAAATGGGTGAAACAACACCTAAAACCGTAGCTTCTAATGAGCTTATGGACAAAGATCAAGTTGGAATAAAAGTAGGGGATGTATCTGAGACAGATAAAGCAACAACGGAAGATGCGGCAGGAAAATCAGTAACTGTACCCAAAAGAGAAACAGACCCAGAGACAGGAGCTTATATTAATGTTCCCGGACAGATAGACAGCACAACTCAAAACGTAGAGATTGACGCTGAGACGGGAGATGCTAAGATAAAAGGCATCGATAAGATGGATACTGCCAAACTTGATAGAACCATGATAGATGCTGACGGTAACGTAGTACCAATAGAATACGTTGATATGACAGGTGTTGAAGGTACAGCAAGTGGTGAGTCTATAGCTGATACGGTAACTGATTCAGTAGATCAAGAGTCCACAGTCAAGTACCAAATAGGTCAACTTATGGAGTCTCTTGAAGAAGGTAAACCTATGCCAGCGTGGGCATCACCTGCCATTAGAAAAGTTGGTGCAATCATGCAAGCAAGAGGAATGGGTGGTTCTAGCATGGCTGCCGCAGCGATTACTCAAGCTATGATGGAATCAGGTATACCGATAGCCACTGCCGATGCAAACACATATGCGACAATGGAGTTGCAAAACTTAAATAATAAGCAAGCAACAGCCCTTCAAAATGCAGCCACTTATGCCGCAATGGACAAAGCAAACTTAAACGCAAGATTGCAAGCTGCAGTGACTAATGCTCAATCACTACTAGCTGTGGATACAGCAAACCTAACTGCCGAACAAGCTACAAATACAATTAACTACAATGCCCTAACATCAGCTTTGTTTAAAGATAGTGCCGCAGACAATGCACGAAAAGAAATCAACGCAAAGAATGAGTTGCAAGTAGAAGAGTTGTATGTTCAAATAGGGGCCCAAGTTGAGACAGCAAATGCTAATAGAGAAGTAGCAGTTAACCAATTTAACGCAGGTGAAGAAAATGCGATGTCTCAATTTACCAGTAGCCAAGCCGACTCAAGAGATAAGTTTGATGCTTCAATGCAATTTGCAATTGATCAATCTAACGTAAATTGGCGTAGACAAATTAACACAGCCGACACAGCAGTAGCAAATGAAACAAATAGAATTAATGCACAGAATCTGTACAATTCAACTACCACTGCGATGAACGCTTTGTGGCAAAAGTATAGAGACAATGCAAGTTGGAACTTTTCAAAGTCAGAATCAGCCGAACAAAGGGCCCATGAGATTGGGGTGATGGCTATGGAATTTGCTAACTCTAAAGAAACATACACGCAAGAACAAAAAGATACGATAGGTCTTGCTGTGGGAGATTGGCTCGCTACGTGGATAGCGGCAGAATAAGAGAGGAATAAATAATGAGTTCTTGGTATAGTGGAGTAACTAATTGGCTTACAGACTATGTTGCAGACCCAGTTGCAGAAGTTTTTAACTATGAAGATATAGCAGATTATTCTGATCATGCTACGGGTACATACACAGCAGGTCAACAATTAGTGCAAGACGTAAAAGACTTTGCCGACAGTGATGCCTTTGGGTTTATCCAAAAGGGAGTCAAAGCCTACGGAACAGCAAGAGGAGTTATAGGTAAAGACAGCAAGGGCAACCAAGTAACAAGACTAGCTAGTCAAGCACCTAAGCACAGAGCTAGAACGTTAGGACAGATGGGATTAAGATCATCTGGTCGCCCTGTTAATTACTCTGCGACTCAAACAACATCAGCAGGAGTTGGCTATAACAATCCTGATATCCGTACTGCCATGACTAGCTTAATGAACAATATGTCAATGAATCAACAGATGAACGCACTATTGGCTCAATATACTGTTAATCCAACGATAAGTCAAGGTAGACAGTACAGTACAGGTAAAACAACTATAAGTCAACGTAAGAGAGCAGTAACATGAAAATAAATCCAAATGCACCGAGAGTAGGTTCAGTTGCGGCTAAAGACCCTTTTGCTGTAGCACCTCCCGGACATTCTTTAACAGAAGACAATAGTAAATGGGCATGGGGTAGACCTCCAAAAATAGTTGACCCTGAACAAGCGTTGAATAATGCAGTAGCGTCACTAAAGAAACCTAGACTACGAGACGAAATGTTCAAGTTACTATTTACAGGAGTATCTGTCGAGGTTTTAGTTGAAGGATACATCTTGCAAGCTTTCCACGAGGGTAAGTTTATGCCAGATATAGGATTACTTATCAAGCCACCTTTGGGTATGTACATTGCAAGCATGGCAGAAGAAGCAGGTATTCCGTACCGTATGTTTGAAAACGATGATGCAGATAAGCAAGGTATTATGGATGATAAGACTTTCTTTACCATGATGAAACAAAACAACCCACGTATGTTTGAGTTTATCAGAGAGAATATTAATGAATCAATCAGAGAAGGTAACATGCCATCTGAACCTGTAGAAGAAAACTTTATGACGATGGATGCACCTGTACCTCAAGGGATGGCAATGCCACAACAAGAGATGGCTATGGAAGAAATGCCAACTGAGGAGATGGAGATGCCACCTGAAGAAGTGGCTATGGAAGAAATGCCAACAGAAGAGGAAGCAACGATATGAGTTTTGGATTAGCATTTGCACAAGGACTTATAGGTGGGTTCAGAAAAAACATAGAAAGAGAGCAACAAGCAAGAACTACTGATGATGAAAGGTATGCAACTCTTCAGGACATGTTGTTCAAGGGTACTATGGAAGCGGCTAAAGATGGTAAGCCTATGCCTAAAATTATAGGTGATAAATTAAGAGACGCTAAACAACAAATAGATGATAGACCCCCCATTGGTTTGTTTGGTACAGGTGTGGCTGACAGATTAAATATTGATATGGCAGAACTTGCAAGCAACATAAATAACATAGAAAAATATGGGAGAACCTACGGAACAGGAAAGTACTTGGTAGGCTTTAAAACTAAAAGAGAAGGCAAGGTAGCTAATTACAGGGATTGGCTTGCTGAAGTTTCTGCGTATAGACCCGGAAGTCCTGAATATCAAAGCTTAGTAAATCTAAGAATTAATCAACCGTTTCAATGGAATTTATTGTATCAAGACATAAAAGCTTCACAGAATGGTTTGTATGAAAATGCAGAGAAGAATGACCCAGATAGAAAGAACATTTTTCAAAAAGATTATACAGGTACATTAAAGGGTGCGGCCTACGAAGGTTTAAATAAAATATCAGCTATTAATTTTTTTGATGATAACAAACTGTTGCAAATGAAAAATGGAGAAATTACAGATACAGGCTCAAATATAGATGAGGTTGTAATATATGATGGTAGAATAAACCGTGTAAAACAACAACAAAAAAACAATAAACAAAGAAACTTTTCTTTAATTACAACTATGATACAATCTCCCGATGGATTTAAAGAATTAACTTCGGACATGACTAATGCTGGTGAAATTGCAATAGTAAAAAAAATGGCATTTAATTTTGGAGAAAAAGATCATACTCTTATGTTAGACACTTGGATTCACAAACACGCAAACTTACCTGACTTACCTCCTGAAACAGCGTTGAATTGGTTTAAAGCTTCTGTTGTTTTAGCTAATGCTATGAAGCCAGAGACAGGCATACGGAATATAGAGCAACTTGATCCTGATAAAAGACTTGGCAATATGCAACCACAAGCTCAAGCTGCCATATGGGAAAAATTGAAAAAGGTAACAGGTAATGATACACAAGCTATGGTTTGGGCGTTATCTTCTTGGATGGAAGGCCCTGATAAAACAAGTTCTAAACAACAAGTGCCATCGGGAATGAACGCCAGATTAAAAACTATAAATTATTCTAAACAAGGATACGTTGAGTTTAGATTGTTTGGAGAGTCTAAGGGTACTAAATTTAATTTTCAAACAATAGAAGAACATGTTGATAACAATGCAAAGGTTGTTACTAAGTTAGAGAACTTAAGAGATCAATATAAAATAATAGTAGCAAAAAAAGAAGGACCTTTAGGGTACAATTTATTTTTAAATGCAGTGGGAACTGTTATTGGTCCTAATGGTTTGACAGGAGCTATCTTTAATGATTTAAATTATGGTACAGGAGATGACACAGGAAATAACGATAAAACTCTTACAAGAGGTTACATAGAAGCTCAGATGAAAAAATCTTATGGAGACAATGTATCTGGTGCAAGAGCAGCTCAGATAAATGCCATGAGAATAAGTCTTGCTTTTCAGATGGCACGAGCAGCCGATCCTTCAGGTCGTCTATCTAACCAAGATATAGAATTACAAATGGTTAAATTAGGTGGGGATTGGACACAACCTCAGTTTGCAGTAACAGCAATAGAAACTGCTATGGAAGAATTTATTATAAATAAAAATAAATTTGATATGATAGTCAAGTATGGAAAAGGCACTGGACCAGCAAACATGAAAGACTTTAAAGTTATTGACGCTGTTATTGCAGTTGATACTTTAAGAAAAGGAGCAGCAAAACATAACTTAGTAGTTGGAGAAGTTAACCCAAGCGAAAAACGAGTTTACAATCTTAACCAAGAGTATACTACCAAAGAAGGAAAGACTAGAAAAAGATACATAGAAATAAAAAGACCAAAGACGCTAGATAAAAATGGCAAACCTACACTAGTAAGAGATAGGGTAACTAACGAAGTATTAGATATAAAATTATTTCAAGGTAAAATTTAATGGTTGATGTAATAACAAACACTATGCCTAAAAACGTTTCTTCTAAACTGTCTGTAGAAGAAGACTACGAGCAGAACAAAGAATCAGGTAACTTTGTTTATCAAGGTAATAAAAAACGTTCTGAAGAAGAAAAGAATGTCAATGTAGAAATGCCTAAGCCTAGACCTCAACCTCCGACTGTTGATGATACGGTAGATGATAAGTCTATACCTGTACCTCAACCTGATGATACAGAGGGAGATAAATCTATAACTCCTCCGTCAGTCGATGATACTGAAGGTGTTACCAAACCTATAATAAGAGAAGTTAAAGATACAGTAAAACCTACACAAGGTATGATTGTAGGCTTTGAACCTTCACTTCCGGGATTAGTCAGCAAAGTTGATGGAGCAAAAGCAGGGTTAGATAATGAGAAGTTAGCATCTAGAGCCAAAAAAGATTTACTACTACAAGAGTCAGGCATAAGCGAAGCCGAATTAATAAATGATGTCAACAATGGAAATGCGATTGCAGAGCTAGACAACGATGAACTTGGTAAATTAGAATATGCTATTGATATATTAAATGAACCAACGTCTACTTCTGACGAAAAGAAAACTGCTCAAAATATTTTAGACTCTTCTATAGATATTGTAAACAGTACAAGAGGGCAAGAGGGTGTTAAAGTTGGGTTTAGCAGAGGGGAGAATCTAGAGTTTCAACCATCCAAAGAAGCTTTAGATGCCGCTAAGTTTGGTAACTTTAGCATGTTAGCAAATGAAGAAAACTATAGCAATAGCAGAAAAGAATTTTTTAAAATAGTAAAGGGTCAGTTTGATGAAAAGCTAGGAGATGACGCACCTACTATAGAACAGATACTTATGGACACTATTACTACTGGTGAATTTTGGGATACGACTGCTGAAGTTTTAAATGAAGACGTGAGAGCATTGGGTATAACTTTACCTCCTATGATACTTAATTTAGTTAGGCACGGTACAGTAGCTTTAGCCAAAGGTTTGAATCCATTTAGTGATTCTCAAAAAGACGTAAGTGAATACTGGGCAGAGAGTCAGTCTGACAGAGAACAAAATGCCGCAAGTTGGAAACAAGCTTTAGAAAATAATCCCGGACCTATTAAACTAAGAGCTTTATCTGTTGTTATAAATGAGAACATACACAACGCATTAAAAAAACAATTAGATGAAAACAAGATAGACCAAGCTACTTATGATAGACTTACCAAATCTGATATAGTGGATAAGGATGGTAACCCTTTAAAGAAGATGATAGTTAGTGAAGATCAAGCACAATCTTTTTTATTAGAGTCTATAGAGCAGTTACATGGAAGTCTAAGATTCTTGATGATTGCAGCTCAAAACGTACCTATGATACAGGGTCTTGCAAAAAAACAAACTGTTCTTGCTTCTCGAAATATGAAGAATATGAAAAAGAAAGTAAGCAAACTAGAAGCAGAACAAATAGCTTTAGGTAATAATAAGTATGATGGTATGAGTCTTCTTGAAAAAGCAAATCGAATGGAACTAGATGGGTTAGATATAAAAGTAAACCACCAAGTACTAGGCATGGCTATGAGGGAAGAAAACGTTGCTACATCATTTGGAAGAATGGTAGACAGAAGAGATCGTCTTGCAACTATGTTAGTAAATATGGATAGAAAAAATGTATCCCCAAAGAGTTTAAAGTACATAGCTATAAAAAAAGAATATGAATCTGTAAAAGGTAAAGTATTTAGAAACTATTGGTCAGGAAGAACTAAGCCTATATTTAGGGAAGCACTATTATTATCCATGCCTGCTAGTATTATGCAGTGGGCATCGACTGAAGCATTCAGAGCAGCGGATAGTGGGGTAGATCAATTTACTGCACAAGGTATAGGTGCTTTGTTTCACATGGTAACTGCATTTAGATTTGGTAAAAATAAACAAACTGGTGGTGGTGGAATGTCCATCCAAGATGGAGTTTATAATGTTATCAAATACCCATTTGCACAGGCAGGGGAAGCCACCAGTGCCTTTATGGATGTTATGGAAATGTCTAGGATTCCCGGAGTAAGTATACTTCGTAGTAAAGACTTAGAAGAGTACAACACTTTAGTAAAACAAGCTAGAAATGGTGTAGGATTGAGCTTGAAAGAAAGACGAGGAGCTAAGTACATATTTGATTTAGCAGCACATTTACCAAAAGAAACATTGGACAAGCTACTTACAAATGTAAAGTCTCAAGTAAAATTAGAAGAAGATATCATAGCTCAATTTCCTGTAGGAGAACGAGATGAAATACGACAGTTAGTTGCTGCTCCTTTTGCACAAGCTACAGGTTTGACTTGGTTGAAAAGTGCCTATGCTTTAACTGGTACAAATATAGGTGCTAAAGATTTTAAAAATTTCAACAAGCTACAAGAATTGCAAGACGTTTCTGATGCACAGATGAGACAGTTAGAGTTCACTGAAAGATCAGTACAAAATTTAAGAAACAAGTTACTAAATAGAACTGACATAGAAAACCCAGCTGCCGTAGAAAAATTAGTAAACCGATATCAAAAAATGTATGATGCACAAAAAGAAAGTGTCATAGAGAATAACTACCAACTGTTTGATGACTACGAAGAAATGAACAGAAAAATGTTTATTGATCCTGATGTTAATATAACAAATGAAATTGCAGATCAGATGTTAAATACAGGTGTTAAAGCTAGGATGCGACTTAATCCTCTCCTAACTGAAGGAGAAGCTTTAGAACAACAAGTTAATGCTAACTACAAATTATTAGAACAAAGAGCAAAAGTAATTAACTCTAACTTAAATAATCCAAAGCATCCTGCTCGTGCAGCTTCTCTTATGGAAGAAGTTTTTGATTTACATATTGAGTCTATGTACGCTAAGGGTAAACTCGCCTATGTTCAACTAGACAAGATGGCTCTGTCTGAAAAGAAAACAGTTGATGTTTCTGATTTAATCTACAACTTTAAAGAGTTGGCTGATCCTCTAAAAGAAACAGACTTTGCGGCATTTTTTAGTAAAGATGGTATGTTCTTTAATTCTACTTTAAATAAAAAATTAAGAGTGTCTTTGAATAAAATGGCAGAACGTTCTTTAGAAGGATTAAATGGTAATACTATTAGAAAAATTAGGGATATGGCGACAACTCAAGGAAGCGATCATTTTATAGGTAAGAATGCAGATGATGTAGATATAGCTTTGTACTATCAAGAAATTGGTGACCTAAAAGCTTTCAAGGCTGCTCCAAGTGAAGTTGCCGATGTGTACACTGCGTTTAGAGACTATGCAGTACGTATGGGGGATAGTCAGCCAGCTTTAGCTAGTAAGTTTGAACAACAGGCAGGTACAATAAAACAACTAATTAGAAAGTTTGATGATAAGTACTACAACATGTGGGAAGAAGCTAACTCCACATACAAAGCAAATGTGTTTGATAAACTTGCAGGTAGTGGTCCTCTGTCAGAATTTGTAACAAGTAAAGATAACAGAGTTCTTGAGTTAACTAAAAAGGGAACTCAAAGTGGTCCGTACAAAGGTATATATAAAGAAGGCAGAGAGCCTGATAAACTTTTTAATCGTGTTATTGACTCTGTTAATAAGTACATGAAGTCTGGTAAAGAAGAAGATTTATCTACTGTACAAAATTATATGGCTAATTTTAATAGGCAGTTAACCGATTTAATAGATGATGAAAATGTGTTTGATTTAACTACCCCTCAAGGAATGGCAAAGTATGAAGCTTTTGAGGGTGCTTTAAGTGCTATGATATATTCAAAGTGGGCAAGACCAACTTTAGATAAGATTAACAAGCTTGACCCTAGATCACAAAAACTTTTAAACCAATCTACTGGTGGGTATGATTTTACTGCGTTTGATCAAGATAGACTACATGACATAACAAGGGCAACTACGGTTAAAATCAAAACAGCAGATGGCATAAAAGAAGTTCCAATTATTAATTTTACAAAAATAATTACAGACGAAAAAGATATTGTAAAAGTAATGGCAGATAGTGCAAAACTACAAGAAAAGTTTCAAACATTTAGAACAGTATCTAACGGTAAAATAAAAAATATAAAGGCTACAGAAGCTGCCAAGTTAAAACTTAGAGATAAAACTATAGAAGATTTAGGAGTCCTAACAGGACAAACTCCTATAGGTTTCTACGATAAGTTTATTGTAAATGGAAGTGTAGATAACTTGACTATCCTAAGAGGACAAGCAATGGAAAAAGGCATGAAGAAAGAAGATTTCAATAATGCCGTATTGTACATGGCAACCAACGGTTTGTTTGCAAGAGGAGGTCAACGCATAATTCCCGGACAGACAGTGACGGACTTTGATGGAATCAAAAAACCTATAAGGGGATTTGATAATCCACAAAATATAACTAAGGATTTAAGAACAGAAAATATAAAAGAAATATTTGAAGAGTTCTTGGGTGTAGATCATACAAGATACTTGGATGATATATCTGATTTGTTAGCTAAAGAAAAAGCCGCATCTATGAATGTAGATAAAATAAATGGAATCTTAAGACCAATGGGTGATAACGAAATAATAAGTCGTGCCTTTAACCTAGCAAGAGGTATGGTTAGTCCAACTTATGTAGGTGCTGAAATAGCACTGAGGATTGCGAGTGGTGCAGGTGTAGACATGGTTAGAATGGCTGCAGGTTCTAAGGAAGCTTCAAGACTTATGGCTAAAATGTTAAAGTACCCAGAAAAATTAAACAAAGTAGAATTAGGAAGAATGTCAATTCTAATTGAAGATTTTCTATATACAGAATTAGCTAACATGGGAAAAACAATTCCTGACTATTACTTTAAAGTATTCCCAGAAGAAGAAGAAACAACATAAACTAAGGAGAACAACTAATGAAAACTTACTACAACGGACCACGACAAGGCATGATGTACGGTGGTGGAGCAACTATGCGTAAACCAATGATGTACGGTGGCATGGCATCTGCACCTAAAAAGAAAATGCAGATGGGTGGACTTGCTGAACAAAACAGAAAGTCAACTGCAGGTCAAACAGGGATGATGAATCCTATGGGTGCTATGACTGAAAAGAAAAGATATGACATGGGCATGATGTATGGTGGTCAAGCTAAATTAGATATGAACAAAGATGGTAAAATATCAGGTAAAGACTTCAAGATGATGAGGAAGAAGTAGGCTTATCTCTCTGTCTAGATATCTTACGACCTTTAAAGAAAACAATCGTATTGATAGTGGTGTTGATAGTTATGGCAATAACTAGCCACGCTTCCCACCACTCCACTACAAGAATCTTCCCGACTTATCCATAACCTCTTGTGCAATTGATCTCAAGTATCTTATAAAATCCCCTACTTTATTTGTACCCTCGTACATAGGCAGTCCTGTATTCATAGTCTTCTCAAACTCTTCAGGTTCTACTGCATCATAAAGTATTTCTACATTCCCATCTTTATTTAAAAACGCTTCTAGTGAAAATAATTTAGCTTTTACTTTGGACTTCATTGATTGGCTCTAATTTACTTATAGGTAAGTTATAACAATCGGTTCTAAATGTAAAACCGTTGCTTGGGTCTACTTGACCTTTTTTATACCGAGTAGCTTTAGCGTAGTATTCTTCTTTAGTAATGCTACCTAGTATCCAAGCCTTACTGAGATCAGTCAGTATCCTCACGAACACATAACTGTCACAGTCTTGCTTAGTACCATGAGATGCAACCGAGCAATCATAATTAGACTGTGGCTTAGTATTACAACGTTTAGTCTTAACGTCAATTCGATTCCCATCTTTTACTAAATCATAGTTAAATGTGTTTGCTTCAGTTGCTCCAATGATATCAGCTACAATTATCTCGCCTATCGCACCTACTACGTTACTAGTGCCACCTGTAATACTTCCCTGCAGTATGCCTACAGAGGAAGCTTTTTCCCTCGCATGACGCATATAATCTTCGCTGATTGGTACTTCGATCATTAGCTTGAACTCAAGTCTACAACTTCACAGGCATCTGCAGTGCAAGCTAATTCACGAGAACCACTCGTATTGTCTTCCTTTTCATACTTAGAAAACTTAGTCCAATCCAACTTGGATGGTACTCGACCATTCCATTCTAGATACTCTTCAGCTTCTATGTCTTGATAAGGAGCTTGTTGGTACGTGTGATCAGAGAATGGTAAGAATGATACACCCGAAGATATATCAAAATTATCATACAACCAAGCACCTACTTCCATCCATTCTTCTTCCTTTACAGAAATAGTTACAGATGGTTTGTGTTCGCACCAATTAAGTGCATAGACTTTCCATAGTTCTAGTTGTTCTATTGCACTCATCTCTGTTCTAGTGATAGCACCACTAGGAGATTTCATAGGAAAAGAGAAGACAGTAACACTATCAGGTTTTGTGATATCAGCTTCAAATGGTATGCCCTCTTCTTTCATAAATTGTGTGAGTGGGTCTTTGTTATCCCCACGTACAGTTCTAACATAAAAATCATTATGTCTAGCATGAATACCTGATGCAGAGTCTGTCAATTGAGATACCGTGCCACTTGGCTTTACACAAGTGATTGCAGTACTTCTAGGTATGCCAATCTTCTCTGCATATTCTTTGTTTGTATTAACTGCTACTTGCTTCATTTCTTGTAACCAAACCTTTGAGTCTACTTGCTTAGATAATACATAATGATCCATGATACCTGTTAATGACACACCAAGCAAGCGTTCTTCTTCTGTATTTGTTTTCCAAACTTTACGCAAGTATTTTAAATCCGTAAGGGTAGATTGAAATGTACCTAACATGGTAGCAATACGTACCTTTGATCGCAATGACAGTAGGTCATCATTCTCTCTTACTACAACTTCAGATAGGTTACAAAATTGATAGGGTCTGAGTATGATCTCGCTACATGGGTTAGTTCCCCACATGTGTCCTGTCTGTCTTCTACCGTTCTTAGCTACCTGATCATCGGCAGCCTTACGGTTGAACATGCCACGTTCTCCTGACTTAGACTCATACAGAGCTAACCATTCTCTCATGTAAGTTTCCATAGCAGGCTTACCTTTGTAGGCTACAGAATTGTTTGCCAATGCTCTTTGACCATTATTATTCCACCACTCACCTGCTTTAGCATGTGCCATTTGATCATCATTCAAGTTGGATAAGCTAATCAATGCAGATCGTCTGACACCACCTACAACTACAACCTCACCAACCTTACACATAATGTCGTGGCACTCAATAGGAAATAACTTTCTACCTGTTGCACCCTTGAATTTTTCTATAGTGAACTTAAATAAGTTAACAAGAGGATCAGCACCTGATGCCCTGCCACCCATAACTTTTAGTCTTGCACCTGCAGGTCTTACTTTAGATACATCCCATGTTGGTATCATTCCTGAATACAACAAAGCTACTAATTCTCTGTATGCCTTTGCCCACCCTGTCTTACTATCCTCAACTGTAATAACAACATCAGACTCTTGCATGTTCTCACTGATAATAGGTAGCTTATCTACGTTCTCTCTTTCTACAGAGAATCCTACACCTGTACCACACATAAGAATGTACATAGCTTCATCAAATGATCTTGGACTATCTACAGGTAGGTAGCTACAGTTGTAGCCACAAGTATTGTCTCTCTTGAGTGCTTCACCTGCAGTCATCATAGCTCTCATAGATGGCATGACTTGCAAACTAGTTATGTACTCTTCCATCATTTCTAAATCAACTTTATCTATCTTGTAGTTGTGCTTCTCCATAAGAGCATCAGCCATAAAGTTTACATATCTGCTGACTGTCTCTCCCCAATTCTCTCGTCTTCCCTCATCTTCCATCCATCTAGCGTACCTAGACTTATGTATAAACTCTTGATATGAGGTTGGTAACATATTAGATGCCATCTTCGTCTTCTCCTATTGTTTTAATTAATCTATTCAAATACCAATTTGCTTTTCTTAAATCTTCTACACCATTTTTGTACTTATATCTACATAAATATTTAAGAATGTTGCCCTGAAGATATGCTTCAAACCCATCTCCCGTGACGGATTCTATCATGTCAATAGTTTCTATGCCTGCCTTATTGTAGTGAGCAGGACTATTAACCATGTCTAAATTATCTGATTGCATGTTAGCTTGTGCTTCTTTTGATTTCTTTCTCATGTATTCCATATGTCTCATCATTGTTCTTTACCAAAATCTACTTTAATTACATTTTCAGGTATGTCAAGCTTTTCTCCTGTTTCATCTTGATATTGTATCTGAAGTTCTTTGGCCGCAAAGTTAAATTCTATTTCAGACTCACCACATCTAAATACTTCATCACCACGCCTACGTAACAAAGCCATTACACCCTCGTGCATAATAGATGCAACTGAGTGATCTTCAAAAGTTTTGTACTTTTTGCCTGTTGTATCGTAAGCTACCAGATGGAATTGATCGTCTGGCAGTTCAGATATGATTATGTAATACTTGTCTTTTTCTAAGGACATCATTGTGTCCATATCTTTCTTTTTCATTTCTTTAACCACTCCATAGGTATTGATCCTTCTGCCCACCTGAAGTCGTGCTTAAGACACCAATCAGCATAGGTAGTTTTACTTCCTTTATAAATTTTATTCCTAGCGTTCATAAACACCATACGTATATCTAGCTTCTTGTGTTGTTCTTTTACCAAAGCCATCTTAACTCTATCTGCTTTGTCGAACTCACCCTTAGCTTCAATGTATATGTTTGTAGCAGGGATGTAAAAATCAGGAGTATAGGTACGTATCTTTGGCACATAGGTAATCTTGTGCTTTTCGTACTCAAACTTTATCTTGTTGTCTATAAGTTTTTTAGCTATAGATAATTCAAATTTAGATCGGTAGCCTGCATTCTTTTTAGCCACTATGTTTTCCCCACTCGGATTTTCCAACTCAATGATTCTAGGCGTTTGTTTATATATCCTGCCATCTTCGGGGATTGTTTTTCTATTATAGTAAGTTCGTCTAGTAGGGGATATATCGGCACACATAAAATCTTTCCGTAACTAAGGCTATAGTTTATTGTTTGAAATTCATTCTCTACCTTGATAATGTCTCTAGCTTCTGTTTCAGGCGTAACTGCACCTTGTTCAGAAAAGTTATCTCTCAAGGTCAATGGTATTCCTCTGTCATGTTGTCTAAGGAATGTTATATCTCTGCCGCCACCTGTGCCTTTGTGAGACTCAATGTATATGTGATACAAGTTCTCGTTCAACTCAAGTAGCTTTGTTTGATAGCTATGTAGGTAGATTGCTGACATTACAATGTTTTCTTTTTTAGCACGTCATACCACACTCTAGGTGCTGACTTAGCCTTTGATGTTACCTTATCATGTAGCTGGGCATTTGACCAACAATGTGATCTATATCCACACATGCTACATATCTTGTGTAAGGTTTTGTTACCTGTTCTTATCTCTTCACCCTTTACCTTGTAAGTTTCAAACTCTGTCTTGTAGGGTTTTACAAAATTAGGATCAGGATCAAGTAATCTTTTTACTCTTCTCTCTGCATCCTTCATGTATTCTCTTCTGTCCTCGTCTTGCCAATCAGGTGCTTCAACCATGACTATCTCGCCACTAGATTTGTTTACAACAACCCATCCACCAAAAGGCAAGCCTGTAGCTTCACCATACAAATGTCCTTGCATGACATACCCAAAGGGATCATCTTCTTTTATCTTGTCGTACCCACCATACCCTGTGTACTTAAACTTAAATGCCCACTCACTAGCAGACTTAACATCCCAAACTTTCTCTACCCCCATCTCATCTCTCAAGATAAGATCAAGTGTTCCTGTTATTTCATGCCCTGCAATAGTAAGTTTTACAGGCTTTTGTTTAGCAACAATCTCTACTTCTGCTTGTTCCATTATGAGTACGACTATGGATTCAACCAAGTCTCCAAACATAAAACGAAACAAAGCATTGTAGTCCATGTCTTCTTTGATGCCTTGCCTATCTAGCAACTGTTGACACAGAGGTCTACCTAGACCTGACATACGTATACTGAACTCACGTTTCTTATTTAATTGTCTTTCTACAGACTCTTCACATTCTTTTGCAAAGTCCTTAATAGCACTAGGGGAGACCGTGACTTCCCCCCTAGTTGCTTTCTGCATGTAGTCTTGGATTTTAAGCAGATTTAACATTAGCAAAATCAGCCGACAAGTCCTGTTCCTCACTAGGAGAAATGAGTTTCTGAGCTTCTCTGTGCTGATTTAAAACATTCTCATTATGAGCCTTTACAGTCTCTGAGAAGTCTTTCATCAATGCTTTGTCTGCATCCGAGACTTGTACTTCCGAATGGAGAGTCGGAACGGGTACATAGTAAGTAACTGAACCTGACTTGACTCTGCTTGTTGCCAACTTAATAACAACCTTTTGCATAATCTTCTTCTGTCTAGTTAAGCTATCTATGAAATCTCTGATAGGTTTAAAGCCTGATCGCTTAAAGTAAGATACAAAAGGCTTATCCTTTACATCTACCTTTGTGCCATCTGCTTTAGTAAAGTCACCACTTACCTGCCCATATATAACTTGGTTACATACTGCAGATCGTGATTTTACTTTAAGTGGATCATCATCAGAAAGAGTTTCTTCTTCCTTTGCAGATAATCTACCACACTTGTTGCCTGCTGATGTGTCAGGAAATTCTCCTGCCAACGTAGGCTTCTGTACTGACTTGCAAGAGAAAGTTCCCTGCTCCATATCATACACACTCCATTCAAAAGTACGTAGGATAGGTCTGATAAACGCTTCCTTTGCATAGATAAACTCGCCATCTAAAAACATCTTCCATGAGCCACGAGTCAAGGCGACACCGTCATCTGTCTCCGTGTCATAGTTAATGTTTAATCTAGGCAAGCCAACATTAGATGTTGTCTTCGCTTGTCCTGTTAGTTCCATAAATGTAGCAGTATCGTCATCACTAAATGCTGATACTAGCTGATCCATTTCGTTTCCAATTGTAGTCATTTCGTTAGTTTCCATTTTTATTTCCTTTAAGTTTATTTAAAATGTAATTTGATCCTAATGGTTAACTTCAGATAAGTCAAGCCAATTATTACCTATTTTTAATTCTATTCCTATTGGCATGTCGTATTCTAAGCCATACCTAGCTTTCGAGCCATCAGAAATAGATAACATGGCTTCAGATAATACCTTGATACACTGATCTTTTTCATCAGGATGTACGTCAAGTACTATTGAATCATGTACTGTGTTGCATATTACTGACTGCATTTTATCTTTTTGCATCACCTTATCTAGTTCAACTAATGCAATAGGTAGCAAGTCAGCAGTTGCAAATCCTTGTACGGGGTAATTGCAGATAGCAGTTCTGTTTGTGGCTGCACCCCAATCTGTCCACTTGGCATCGGGAAAAGAATAGACACGC
>VTLG01004112.1_pt1 | contig 37141 bp, 44 predicted proteins | sample 4694571 | NCBI WGS metagenome assembly VTLG01 (sample SAMN12604809, study PRJNA352737) | marine metagenome | biome: ENVO:00000447; feature: ENVO:00000209|ENVO:00000569|ENVO:01000036; material: ENVO:00002151; isolation source: viral sequences binned using virsorter ...
CAGATCCTGCTCGTGTCCGTCAGGTGCAGAATCTCTGGAGAGATATTCAGCAGGTTGCAACCGGTCAGGCAGCAGAGATGCGGAGTGCGGAGCAGATTGCAGCAGAGGACACTCTCGCAGAGACTCTAAAGGCGAAAGGAACCAGAGAGGCTTCTTTAGCTCTAGGAAAGATGGAGGCAAAGAAGGATGTTGCCATCAGGAACGGCGATATGGAAAGTGCACGGAAGATTTCGGTCATGCAGGCAAAGCTCACTCGCTCCGTTGCCAAGGCAAAGATCGAGACCGATGTCGTGATGGCAAACCTGGAGGCAAAGAAGCAGATCCTGATCCAGAACAATCAGGCAGATCTTGCAACCGTTTTGGCGAATCTGCAGAAGGATATCATCATCTCCGAGACGAATGCCGAACTCTCACTGCAGTCCAGAAGCCTCGACGATGCACTTGCACTTGGCGCATTCCAAGGTGAGACAGCACTTGCCGGTCTGGAAGTTGAGATCGATTTTGAAGTGATGAATGCCGATTTGAAAGCAGAATTGACGAAGCTTGGAATCGACTCTCAGGAGAAGATGAACAGGCTTGACAACGAGACAAGGATTGCAGTCCAGAAGATGGAAGATGCAATGAGACGAGCAGGCAACAATCAGAGCCAGATAAATGCAATCATTGGTGCAGTGGCTCTCGTTCTTGCCGAAGGATCAATATTGTCATCCGACAGACGAGCAAAGAAGAAAATCAAATCAGGCAAGTCGGAGGCACAGCAGTTCCTGGATTCCTTGAAAGCCTATTCCTACGAATACAAGGATCCTGATTCAGTTGGTGCAAAGGCAGGCCGGATCCTCTCGGTGATGGCGCAGGATCTGGAAAAGACAGACCTTGGCCAGCAGATGGTCATTGACACACCGGCAGGAAAATTCGTCGACTATGGACAGAGCTTGGCAGCAATACTGGCATCACAGGCTCACCTCAACGATGAGCTGAAATCCATCTCAGCAAGGATCACCTGATGGCAACACCGGAATCGATTAAAAAGAACATCGGCATAAAGGAATTCTATAAGGCCTTAAATTATCCGGACCTTGAGACTTTTATCTCAATGAATAAGGACAAGGTCAGGAAAGACAGACTAGGAATCGCCTATGTCCTGGAAGGCGTAGACTATCCTGAATATACAGCAGTTTCTGAAACAGTGGAGACGGAGGCCGGAGATCCATCAAACTTCACCTCTGATCCTGAGATCATCAATGTAATCCAATCAAAGCAGCAAGGAACGGCAGGATTGACTCTTGCCGGACCACAGCCTGGAGTTGAGAAAGTCTCTGCTTCAGAAATGATCGAGCAGGAGGATCCAAGCCTGACTGCTGCCGACACAAGGATGAAAAAGCAGATTGAAGAGATGGAGACACTGAATCTGCCGGATCCTACGGCAGAGCCTCCAGCAGAACATCTGCAAGGAACAGAGACGATCTCATTAACAAAGGAGCAGATAGAGAAAGGTCCGGCAAAAAAGATCACGGATCTGCCTCCTGATCAGGCAAAAAGAGTTCTTGAAGGTCAACCTCCGGTTGAGATAGAGGAAAAGCCGGAGCCATCGGAGGAAGAAGGAGAGAGAGCCAGACAGCTTGCTCAAGGACTTGTTGATGACCAAGGCACATCAAACAGACCAATAACCGAGCAAGAAAAACTGAACTACTCCTTAAAAGTTCAGGAGGTTGTTGACAATTTCATGGACGATGGAGGCTATGAGTTTTTCAATCCATCCGGTGAACTGCCTTACAAGGTAGACATTGATGCAATTGATGAACGTATCAAAAAACTCGATGAGAGACTGGATCAGGTTTCAAACGAAGAAATAAAGCCTTACTTCGGCAAAGAGGACACTGGACGGAAGATCCTTGCTGCCATTGCAGCCGGAATTGGTGCGTATGCCTCGGCCATGACCGGTACTCCGAACTATGCTCTTCAGGTACTGAACAAGGCAATCGACGACGATCTGGACAAGCAGAAAGAGGAACTTTCGTTCAAACGCAAGTCCATATCAGATCAGAGGATTCTGTTGACCGAGAAACGGCAGGAGCTGCTCACGATGGCAGGAATGCAGATTAACCGTGCTATTGCAAGATCACAGGATGAAAGGTCGAAGCAGAAGCTCAAGATCATGCTCACGGAAGTCCTGCTGGCAAAGGATACCAATGAGAAGAGGCTGATGATGGATTTTGTCAATGTGCTTCAGAAGAGGATGGTTGCTCAACGTGAAGGCATTGTTCCAGGCATGGGTGCAACTCCGGAGCAGGAAGGAATAACAAATTTAAAAGGTGAGGCAAGGACTCAAGCCATCAAGTCCTCACTTAACTTTATGGAGATGTATCACGAGGCAGAAATCACCGTCAATTATTTAAAGAATTTGATGAAACCAGTTGAGGAAGGAGGAGAACCAAGGTGGAAGCTTTTAGCTCCGGCAGAATTGAGTGAAACTCGTACCTATTTAATAGGTCAAATAGAGAATTTAAAACTATTAGGTGCTAAGAAATTATATGAATTTGGTGCAGCTTTGACACCACTTGAGAAACAAATGCTTGACCAGATAGTTGCAGATGCCGAAAGAAGCAGCATAGCATTCAACGTCATTGAAGACAGGCTTGACAATTTTTACAATATTATGAAGCAAAAGCGTGTGGCTTTAATAAAGACCTACGGATTCATTCCAACAAATACCGGAACGTCGGCAAGCCAAGCACCTCAATCTCCACAACGGCATTTACCTAAATCTGCACAGGCAGGAGTTGCAGCACCATAATGGCTAGACTCTACTCATACGATCACAAGGACGCTTTTTTCGTTCCGGATGAGGAAGTCGAGGATAAGATTGCCTCTGGACGTTATGCCTTTCTAAAAGGCGACACGGTCCACATTCTCGACGAAGAAAACCAGATCTACAATCTGCCGGCAAAGGATGCACGAGAGGCACTTGATGCAGGTTTCCGTTTTGCTCCTGAACCGATTGTCGAAGAGAAAAGGCTCCGTGCCTATGTAAAGAAAAATCCATCTCAGGCTGCACTGTTCGGCTTCCTGAGATCGATGACTTTTAGTGCATCGGATGATCTCCTCCAGCGGGTCGGAGTGGATAAGGAAACCATCAAACTGCACCGTGAGGAGAATCCTGGATACACGATTGCCGGAGAGATCGGAGGACTCTTCACTCCAGGAGGTTTGACTGGGAAAGCTGCTCGTTTCGCAGGCAAGTTAGGCACCAAAGCCGTTGGAAAGATCCTTGCGAGAAGAGCAGAAGGACTTTCAGGAAGAACCATCTCCGGTGCCGTCGGAGGTGCAGCGGAAGGAGCAGTCATAGGAACGCAAATGGCTGCATCACGCATGATCCTCGATGATCCGGTAAAGATGCCTTTAGTTTCGGAAATGATCATCTCTTCCGCCGGATTCGGAGGTGCAGCAGGCGGAATCATCGGCGTTGTCGGACACTATCTGAAGAAGGCGTCTCCGCTACTCGGCAAAGGAAAGGACTATGCCTATTACCGGCACCTCAAGGCACGGACTCCGGAATATGATGTCATCACCAAAAGAGGAAAATTTAGAGGAAGGATCTACGAAATAGGCAAACGTCTGCGTGAACTGGACAAGCAGAAGATGACCGAGGCAAACATCAAGGAACTCGATGTTCTCACGGTGGAGCTGGAGGAGAAGCTGCTTCCTTATTATGGAGGCGAGATCAACAGGATTGTCAAGGATATTTCAAAGACACAGAAACAGCTCGGCAAAGAGGTTGCAGATGAGATGTTCGATCCGATGAATGTCGGCAAACGAATGAGGAGAGAGATTCTCGACAAGGAACTCTCTGCCGGAACGGTTGTCTCTCCTACTGCGAAAAGAGGAATCAACCTCGCAAGAGAGGAGATCGAGGCCTTTGAGACACTGCCTAAACGGATGGACCTGTTGAGCAGTGAAACTCAGAAAAGGATCTACCAGGATCTTGCCAACTACCGGAAAAGGACGGATCCGGAGCAGTTCAACCTCTTTCAGAAAATGGCATATATCATCCGTGAAGAGTCAGAAAATGCACTTGGACGGATGGAGCAGAGGCTTTCGGAGAAGCTCGGCAACCGTGCGCTTGTTCAGGAGTTTAAGGAGGCAAAAGGAATCTATCGTGATCTTGCAGACATTCACTACCTCACGGCCAGTGCAACACGCAGAGCCGATGTAAACAACGCATTCGGACTGACGAGCTTCATTGCAGGCGGATCATTCGGTGCAGCCGGTCCTCTGATCTTCGGGACCGAGTCTGCAGTAACCGGAGGTCTCTCCTCTCTAGGTATGTTTGCAGCAGCCGGTCTTGCAAGGAAATACCTCAAGGATTCAGGAATGCTTCTGCTTGGACGAGTCGGAGACTCTCTCACGGACTTTGGGAAACAGCTCGACAATGTCGGCATCACTGAGGAGGCCATCAGGAGAGGCGTCAACAAAATTGTTCAAGGCACTGAGATGGCAGGACTCCATCACTACTATCCTGTGCCTAAGACTCCGGAACTCGCACTCAAGCAGTTCAAGAAACAACGGAGGCAGCTCGATGAAGTAATGAGAGATGAACGGTCTTTATATGTAAGACTGCAGGAAGTGACTCCTCAAGTGCCTACGGCAAACCAGGATCTGAATCAGAATGTTCAGGAGACTCTGGTCCGAGCCTTGTCTTTCCTTCATGAGAATCTGCCGGAGGATCCAAATGCAGGAAAGTCTCTGGTCTTTGATCCTTACGAATACGAACCTTCAAACCAGCAGCTCATCAAGTGGCAAGCATACAACGAAGCAATCAATTCTCCGGTGATGGTCCTCCAGAAGATCTCCACTGGAGCCGTGCTGCCTGAACACATCGAGGCTCTCTCTCAGGTCTATCCGGAGCTGTACAAATATATGCAGGATGCAATGCTGGAGGCATTTGCAACAAAGAAGGCGAAGGTCAAGCTCGATCAGAGCGTCAGTCTCGGAACTTTTGTGAAGCAGCCTCTTGGTGCAGCAATGGCAAGCATCCAAGGACTTCAGTCTACCTATGAACCGGCGAAGGAAGGTGGACTTGAGAGGAAAACGAATAAGATCCAAAACCTGGAGAACCTGATGAAGACTCCACTGCAGAGAGTGAGCGTTGCATGAGCTTCAAGGCACCACTCAGTCTGATCCTGGCTGGATTCCTGCTCTCAGGATCGGTGATTCTTTACACCGAGATTGTAGGCCAGGAGCGCAAAGATCCGTACTACGATCTGGGGGGGAAACATCCAAATCCGAATCTACAGCCTCAGTATTATCAACCTCCACCTCCCAGGCACGACGATCACTCAGATGAACCAATAACAGAGCAGATTGCCACCATTTTTCTCGATCAAGGATGGATTGGAGGAATGATGCTTTTGCTCATGGCCTATATGCATTACAGCCAGAAGACGGCACGGCAGGACAGGATAAAATTGGAGGACAAGCTGGTTCAACTTTTGATGGATAACAACACACAACTGACTAAGTTCTCCGCCGAGATGGAAAACATGAGCCGTGAACTGGAAAGAATCCGTGGATGAATATCACTTTTTATAGATGGCTCACTCGTACAATTCTAACTGTCGGTGAAGTAATTTTGATTGGATATGTCATCTATTTAATATTCGGAGGAGGAAATATCGAAGAAGGTCTGATGAATTCTTTATCAGTTGTACTTGGTGCATTAATGCTCAATTTCGGAAAATCTTCGTCTTACTGGTTCTCGACGGAGTCCGATGATTTAAAGAATGGAAACATAAAACTAGAAGACGGAACGAAACCATGATTGCAAAAACATTTGCAGAGATACTTCAGAAACTGACCACAACCAAATTTGCCTCTACCTTCATCATCACCGTTCTGGAACATCTTGCGTCTCTTAGTGAGTCGAAGGTCGATGACAAGCTCGTGGCTCTGGCCAGAGAAGCTCTGCTCGATTCTAAACCAGGAGAAAAGTCGTCGTGATTTTCTTCTTACCACTCCACTCGTGCTTTATGGAACATTTATGGCGTCAAAATATCTATCGAAAAATTTCACTGTAGACGAATTCAAATGCAAAGGAACCGGCCAGTGTGAGGTCGTGGAGTCTTTCATCGAGAGGCTCCAGCTCATCCGTGACGAGTATGGAAGACCGATCTTTGTCACCTCCGGATACCGTGCGCCTGAGTACAATCTAAAACTTCAGCAGCAAGGCAAAACCAAGACCGGATCCGATGGTCCGCACACCACAGGAAGAGCAGTGGATATTGCCGTTTCAGGTGCAGACTCGCACCTCATCATCAAGCTGGCGACTCAGCACGGAATGACCGGTATCGGAGTTTCTCAGAAAGGAAAGCATGAGAAGAGGTTCATCCATCTCGATGACCTGACTGGATCGAACCGGCCTTGGACCTGGAGCTACTGATGCCTTTCAAGTCGAAGAAGCAGAGAGACTATCTGAAGATCAACCAGCCGTCGATTTATAAACGCTGGAAAAAGAAACACGGAACCAAAATCAGGAGAAAGAAATGACCGGACTAGAGACTCTTATTGCAAAAGAATTAGTGGCCTTTGCAACGAAAACGATTTGGAATCTGGTGCAGTCGGAGGACAATTCTCTGACCGCATCTCAAGCAAAAGCGCAGTCGAAATCGATGCTGTCTGATCTATCGGAGGAGGCACAGAAAGTGTTCAAACACAACCTTCCAAAGGAATTCAGGCTCTGATTTTGCTCAAGGATTTCTGCACTTTCCATGAACAAAACCATGAACATCCTCCACTCTGATCCTTGTGGAGCCAGTGATTGCAATGGTTAATAGGTTGATACCACTTGATTATGAGTCGACTGCTCTAACCAACTGAGCTACTGGCCCACTGAGTGTTTGCAACGGTTTACAAGGATTCTTGCCTCAATTTTCAGCCATGAACATCCATGAACATAGGCCGAAAATCAAGGTTTTTTGTGGATCTCATGAACATTTTCATGAACACTAATTATCAAATAAAACGGATTCTATTTTCTTGATCAAAATGTCGGTGGATGAGACGCAAATTTCTGTGAATCCTTTTGAAGTCATGTGCCGGTCGATTTCTCGGATGGCGTTCTGGTAATCGGTTTCGGAAGGATAACGGCAGCGTATTTTTCGTGTCCGTGCTTGCAGATTCCACTCACGAGAAAAGACTTGTCCGTTATTGTTTCTGACGACGGTCCAGCAATAATCTTCCTGATTCTTCCATTCCTCGAAATTACCTTTGATAAGTTTGATAGTGACTTCTTTTTCAACCATGTCATACCTCGTATCTATTTGGATTCCTGAGACCATTCACGGAGCAGCTCTTTCAGAGTCTCCACCTTGGCCTCCAGTTCTTTGATCCGGTTCAGTTCGGATCTTCCTGTCAAAATATAAACAACGTCATATCCTTGCTCAAGCATCCGCCGTGCAATCATTCCGGAAAGCGGAGCGGAGCCTGCCATAAGGTTTCCAACATAGGACCGTGAGACGCCGAGATCAGCTGCAATCTCGATCTGCTGTTTGCCTGTCGCACGGAACGCCGTCCGCAGACGTTCCACTATCTCAGGATCCTCCACTGTTTTTTTCATCGTTTCAACTACTACTGTCTCCAAATTGACCTCCTTGTCTATGTGGATGCGGTGATAATGTCAAGATGCTTTCAATGCCTTCTCAAGAATTGAGGAGGTTTTCTTTGTGTAGCCAACAGTAAGATGTTTGTAAATCTTGGCGCTCTGAGAACTCTCCTGACCAAGATGCTTCTGGATGTCTCCAAGAGATCCACCGTTGTTAGCAATCAGAGACGCACAGGTATGCCGGAGAGAATGCCAGTTGATTTTCCTATGCTTATAATGAGGACGAAACCAGGACTCATCAGAGTGATCCTTTGTGCATCCTACCGGACAACGCAGACCTGCTCTCACGAGAGCCTTCTTCAATCCTTGAAGAAAGTCCGGAGCCTTTTTAAGATCCTTGTCCTCGGAGCTGTTCATCCACTTGGAGAGCCTTGGAAAGATCCGGTTTGAATAGATAGCTCTCACCTTTTTCCTTTTCATTAAAATTTCAGATGCTCTTTCTTCCAGGTCAATGGCTTTGGCTTCTCCGTTCTTGGTCCAGTTGAAAATAAGCCTTCCGTTCTTTTCATCGAAGTCAGACCATTTGGCATTCATCAGTTCTGATTTCCTGGTTCCTGTGTGAACAGAGAGAAGGACAGCATCATGGAGATCTTCGTTCCTGGATTTCTTGCATTCCTCCAGGAGGAGGTCGAACTCATCATGAGTGAGCCAGTCATGTCTTGGATGAGCAGGATGAAACAACGAGTCGTCTTTCTTGCCGGTGCTGACAATAGGATTGATGTCAATCCAGTTTCGTTTTCTGGAAGCGCACCATGTCAGGACACGACTTAGATTTCTGAGCAGACCATTGTAGGTCCACGGAGATTTGCCGTTGGAAGGATGCCACGGTTCCAGTGCCTGCACTATTCTCGTGACCGTGAGGTCGTCGAGCTTCACGGATCCGAGGATCCTGTTGAGGCAGCGCAGTTCCGACAGGATGATGGTCTCACCTTCCGGAGCTTTCTTGCCTTCAGCCTCTTTGGATCCTGCAAAAACTTGCTTGTTCCAGGCTTCGATTGCATAGCCTAGAGTCAGGCCGGAGGACTTGTCTCCTACCTCAAGGCCTAGTTTCTCGGATGCCTCAAGCAGTTTCTCTGAGAGGTATGCCTCACGTTTGTCACGGACCTCTGCACTCTCTCTTTTATATGTATAAAGACCTTCAAGAACTCTTTTTGCCGTGTTCTCTGTCAGGCCGAGCTGCTCCAGTTTCTTGAAGGTGGAGAGAGTCCTGCGCTTCTCTATTCCGCCATCCGGAACCAGAAAAGCCTGAACAGTCTTCCGTCCTTTGTTCCAGTAGATTTCTTTTTTCATAGTTCCTCTTTTTTATTTGACATTGTCTGACATCAGTTTATTATGAGTGTCAGCATGATGATGTTACCATCACCATGTTATGATGTTAACATCATGACAGAAGGAAGTCAAGAATAAAATGATAATAAATTTTTAAAGATGAAAAAAATTATCAGACTCACCGAGGCAGCTCAGATCGTCGGATGCTCAGAGCCGATCTTCAGGCGCAGACATCTGAAGAATCTGAATCCGGAACAGCTCTGGCCTGGAGGTCCGTATTTTTTCCTGAGAACCGATGTTCAGGCGTATGCCAATGATGCCAGAGCCGAGTCTCGCTGAAGAGATGCGACTCCTGAGAGAGGAGCTTTACCAGTTCCGAGTGCTGCTGACACCGGAGCTGAGAAAAACAGAACTGATCGAGAGGCTGGACAAGGATCGCAAGGAATGCCTCGCAGCAGTCCGCCGGAAACCTCGTGGATAGTATCAGAATCTTGATTGATCCATGTGCCAAGCCACGGATGACTCGTGCGGATAAGTGGAAGAAGAGGAAGATTGTAGAGGACTATCGAGCCTATAAGGATGAGCTGTCTCTGAAGTTGTCACGGTGGAAACGTGACGATGAGCTGATCCTCACCTTCAGGATCCAAATGCCTAAAAGCTGGTCGAAGGTGATGCGTAAACGATTCATGGAGATGCCTCATCAAGCAACTCCGGACATCGATAATCTAGTCAAAGGATTCTTCGATGCACTCTATGTTCAGGATCAGAGGATTTGGAAAGTGACTGCAGAGAAGCTCTGGTCGGATGAAGGATCAATAACCATCAGACACTGAATATAAAATGCCGGAATGGACACCGGCGAACAAGGATCAGGATCTGTTCTCCTGTGTTCCGGAGGCGAAACCGGACGAAAGGACAGAAAAAGAAAGAAGCAGTTGGAGAGACCAGCAGATTTCCGAGAGGCATCGGAGGTATGGATACCGGATGCCTGCGGTTGATGTTGATTTCCTGCTCGTCGAGGCAGGCGGATGGAATATGCCGAAGGCCATCATCGAATACAAACACCAGTGCAGCGATCATCAGAAATGGATCAAGAAAAGCGGAGTTACCATCCTGAGAAACCTCGGACTGATGGCACGGATTCCATTCGTGGTCGCATTCTACGATGACAGAAACTGGAGTTTTCACGTTTATCCGTTGAATAAATTTGCACTTAAATTTTTAGACAAGGATGCACTTCTAACGGAGCAGGAATTTGTGAGGATTCTTTACCGCATGAGAGATATGGAGATCAGACCTGACGAAGAGGCACGGATCAAAACATTGCTTAATATCAAATGAACGAACTGGTTTTCGATATGCCTGAAAAGGAATACCGGCGACGTAAGGAGCTAGGATCCTCACAGGTAAAGGCGCTCCGTGAGGTGCCGGTTTTCCTCCACCATGAGGACAATCCATTGACGGTCAAGCCGGATATGCACCGTGGCACGTTGAGCCATGCTGCCACTCTGGAGAGGCTCACGAAGAGCCAGCTTGCGGAGCGTTTTCCTATTGAGAAGAGAGCAGGCTGGAAGGAGGAGGACCAGGAAAATTCGATCTATTTAGCGCAGAAAGCTCATGCTCATCCGCTGATCGGCAGGATTCTGAAGGTAGGAAAGCCGGAGGTCTCGGTCTTTGCAGAGCTGTGCGGAGTCGAGTGCAAAGGACGGATTGACTGGTATCAGGATCTGGACGACGACGCAAAGATCATGGTGAGAAGGAAAGGCGTTCCATTCGCCATCGATTCAAGCGCCGTTAATTTGTACGACATGAAGACATTAGGCAAAGGCATGGCAGAGCAGGAGGCGTTCATGAAATACGTAGCAAACAACGACCTCCATGTTCAGGCAGCATTCTACCATGACCTCGTCCAGAAGGTATTAGGCAGTGCGCCTGCACGATTCAGTTGGATTGCCGTGGAGCGTGATCCGCCATACATGATGGCAGTCTACAATGCAGCAGACTGGCTGGAGCTTGGCCGGTTTGAATATGAAAGGAACCTTCAGCATTACCGTGACTATCTTCAGCTCAAGCCTGAGCAGAGAGAGTCGCTTAAATTCGCAGGATACCATGAGGACGAACGGATCCTACCGGTGCCTGCCTGGAAGATGAAAGGAATTTATGAGTGAACAGAGCATTTCGGAGATCATGGCACTGGAGGCAAACATGCCTCGTGAGTCATTCCTGAATACATTGAAGAAGACGGTGATGCCGTCGCAGAACGTGTCTGATGAACACGTTGCAGCATTCCTGGTGCTTGCACACAAATACAAACTCGATCCTTTGTCGGAGCAGATCCACGCATTTCCATCGAAAGGCGGAGTCAAGGCCATGATCGGAATCGATGGCTGGATCTCCATTGCACAGAGGCAGGCTCACTATGATGGATTCAAGCACATTGATCAATTCGACGAGAAAGGAAAACTCGTTGCAGTGACGGCAATTGTCCGGAGGAAGGACCACTCTGAACCAACCGAGATCACCGAGTACATGGATGAATGCAGCAGAGACACCACGCCTTGGAAACAGTTTCCGAAGAGGATGCTCCGCCACAAGGCAATCATGCAAGGCATCCGCATGGCGTTTGGAATCTCCAACCTCGTTGATGAGGACGAGGCAGCCGACATTAGGAGAGATGAAGGCCAGATGAAAAACATCTCTCCAAAGGAAGGAGCAGGAACCGGATTCTACGACGAGATGAAGGAGCTGGTCGATGACGATCTCAGCACACCGAAGGAGGAGAACAAAGACAAGGAAAAGGACAACTGGCCTCGGCTCAGATATGGAGAGAAATCCATCTCGGAACCAGAGGATAAGCTGCCGGATCCGGACCTCATCATGACGGCAGAGAAAGATGTGGTTTCGGCTGAAACTAAAGAGATGAAAAAGATTAAGGAGGCAGTCAGAAAAGACAAGAAAAAGGACGAGAAAGTAGATCCTGAACTGTTTTAATGGAGCCGTTTGAGTGCAGCCTCTGCGGACGCATTACTAAGAACGCCGACAGAGTATGCAAACGATGCAAGACTAAAAAACATGAGAGGCCTGATCGACGAGTGGATCCACCTCTCTCCGGATGCCTGAGTGGATCAGGTAAGGCCGGGAAATAGGATCCTGAATTCATGACTCGCCTAAAGTGAAAACCAAGCTGTCAGGCCTCTCCAGAATTTTAAAATGCCGATCACCAAGATTGACCTGAACCGGTTCCGCATCACTCCGGAATCGATGGAAAGATGCAGGAAAAGAAAAGAGGAACTGCACCGAAAAAGGTTTGGTCTGGTCGAGATAGAATTGACAAAAAAAGAGATAGCTGAAGCAGAAGAAATTGCAGAACTCCGGTACAAAAGCGGTGATGTTTTCAACGGCTTTGTCGGTGCGCTTGGAGAACTGGCAGTCGAAAAGTTTCTAATGGCTGCAGATGAGAAGAAATTCGACCAGTTAGTTGACCGAGAGCAGAGGCCTCTCGGGGACGAAGGTTACGACATGGTATGGAACCGTCTCCGGATCGAAGTTAAATGCACCAGGAAGCACTTCGCCGACATCGAGCTGCGTGTTCCTCATCCGCATGATGCAGACCTCTTTGTGATGACGAAAGCCTACCGGAAGAACGGCGGATGGAGTGTTGATCTCATCGGTTGGATAACACTGGAAGAATACCTGAGAGAAGAGAAGCCGAATGTCTTTGGAGAGGACGGAGTTTCACGGAATAAACTGAGAAAAATATCTGAATGGATTGAACAAAAAGGATAACCATGTCTGTAACTCACACAATCACACAGGAATCGTTTAAAAGACGGTTCACCGGAATCCTCTGGGAGAAGGAAAAAAGGTTGCCTGAAGATCTGGATCAATCCTGTGTTTCATGGACCAATCAGCAGTTGATCGAGGAACTGAAAGAACATCCTTCAGACGGCATTGTCTCCGTTGTTTTAGGAGACCGGCAGTTCACTTTGTTCGATGTGGATTCAGGTGAAAGTGATGTCGAAGGCGAGTCCTCGGTCGATCTCTGCCTGATGGACATCGATTATGCAGAATTCCAGGATGCGATTGAAAAGAATATTGCCGAACAAGAGGAGGAATGAGCAGCTACGACGCCTGGAAAACACAGACGCCGGAGGAATATCACGGACCTCCGCAGGAGATCCACTGCATCAAATGCGGTGATTATTTCGAGTCCTACGACGACGACCTGACCATGTGTCAGCCATGCCTGGAAGAGCTATCGGAGTACGACGGATGAAACACTTCACAGACTACTTCAGACGCCTCCGGCTGAGAAACCTACTCCAGGATGGACAGCATATCCGCAGAGGCTTCTGGAGGCACATCGACGACGGTAGGCGCAAGGTATGGGTCCGAGCCATGATTGTCAAGAATACGGTGCATGGATGAGCTGGATCAAACTGCACAGAAGACTGCTCGAAAACGACCTTGCATCGGATCCTTCTTCACTGGCTCTCTGGATCCATCTTCTGCTCATGGCATCTCACAATAAATTCATGTCCGTGAGAGGATCTTCCGCCGTCCAAATCATGCCTGGAGAAATCATCACTTCAAGGAAGAAATTGAGCCAAAAAACAGGCCTCTCCGAGAGCAAAATTGAGCGCATTTTGAAGGCATTTTTAGCAGGTAAACTTATCGAACAGCACGGAAGGTCAAAATACCGAGTAATTTCAATCGTTGAGTGGAGTCGTTACCAGAAAGATGAACAGGAAATGAAACAACATTCGGACACTACCAAGAATACAAGAAGTAAAGAACCTTCTAACGAAGGTTCTATTACTGTCGAGTTTGATAGTAACTTCGCAAGCATTTTTGGAGCATGGTGGATCAAATATTCAAAGGCTTCACACCATCCTCAAGGCTCGAAAAAAAACGCTGCCAAAAACTTCTCAATCTGCATCAAAAAATACTCCATCGAGAAAATAAATCAGGCAACCAGAAACTACCTCATCGAATGCAGACGAACCAACACGAAAACCAAACACGCCGAACGATTCCTCAAACCAGACCTCATCCAGCAATACCAGTCCGAACAGGAGACGCACGAAAGTGTCATCGATAGAGAACTTAGGATTCATGGACGAAACACTGACGCACTATCAGGCTCTGCTCCAAGGCCTCAAAGCCTGCGAGATTAATTTTAAGGCTCATACCTCAAAGCACGGAGCCATCACAGAGCAGGAACTCGCTCTCTGGATCAACCAGACTGAAGACATGACGCCTCTAAACATCACCAAGGCCTTCAAACTCCACATTCAGAACTCAACCTTCTATCCAACCGTTGCCGATATCAGAAACGCTCAAGCCAACTACAAACCACGACACAAACCAAAACAGTTCAAGGCTCTCGATGCTCCAGAAAGGCAAAAGATGCCAATGCCTGAGAATGTCAAAAAGTTCCTCAAACACTTCGCAGAACTTAAATCCATCGACGGCATCAAAAAAACAGACTTGACAACCAAATGATGATGGATCTAACATCACAACGATCCTGTTCGTCACTCAGTGCGCTGGAGTTTTAACGAGGAATTCCGGCGCACACTCACTCAACGGAGAAGCTCATGCCTGCCAAAAAGAAACAAGGATATTCAGCCAGACTCGACGAACGCCTCGGCATGACACGAGGGAAACAAGCAGGCAAAAAAATGTCTGCAGCAGGTAGACGCAAAGTCTCAAAGGCTACCAGGAAACCTAAAGGCACCTACGGATTCAAAGCTAAGAAGAAATAATGGGCCGTCCTGCGTTTCAAATTACGCCTGAAGTCCTCGAAAAAACTGAGCGTTTAGCTGCTCAAGGTCTCACTCAGGTGCAGATTTCTGCGTGTTTAGGTATCGTTCAGAAGACACTCATTGAGAAGAAACGAGCCTTTAGTGAGTTCAGTAAGGCCATAAGCAACGGCAAGGCTAAAGGCATTGGTACCATTACGAATGCGCTGTTTGAGAGTGCGGTAAATGGCTCGGTTCCGGCGCAAATATTCTACCTGAAGAATCGAGATCAGGAGAATTGGAGTGATGTTCAGGCACACAACGTCTCCGTTGTTGCCAAACTTTCCGATTCTCAGCTACTCGACGAGGTCAGATCCGATCCAAAGCTCATCGAAGCACTCGAAACCAGTTCGATTCAAACCGAAACGATCAAGGAACTGTGAACAAATCCTGAACATTGGCAAAGCATGGAAGCTCAAGCCGTTGATATCGTTGAGGAAACAAGCACAGACCAGTTGATTGCAGATCAACCGGTCTTGAGAGGACGGCGTGAAAGCGACGATGCAATGATCATTGATAGCTGGCTCCGTTCAGGCCTGCAGTATCCGATCTACACGGCGGAATGCGGACGACCCCCCATCCGCCTTCGGCCTCCCCCCTCCCTCCTCCTCTCTCAAAACCGCACAATCCTCAAAAAACTTCTGCCACAGGTCTCGATCCTGGTCTTGGCGGATCCTGCTGACTCGGACCACATCATCGGCTGGATCTGTTTTGAGCAGCCTGAACCGTGCTGCCTCCATTTTATTTTTGTGAAGTACAATTTCCGTCGTCTTGGATTTGGCCGGATGCTGATGGATGAGGCAGGTTTGTCGGAGGAGTGTGAGGTGAGTTGGAGAACGCCTGCGCTCAATTTTTTTAAAAAACATTCCTGGACCTGGAATCCTTACCGGAGTTGGAAATGAAGCTAAAGATTGGACGAGTTCAGTTTGTGAAGCCTGTGAACGTACCTCATTACAACACGTTTGAAGGCATCACCTGGAAGGATCACAGGCATGAGCTGGACATGGTGTTTGAGGATGGCGTGTTGATAGTGAGAGGAATGCCTGAGAGGTTGAAAGGCCGTATGGTTGAGGTGATGGTGCCTGAGAGTAACATAGCAGGCATGATGTCTTTGGATGCAGAACTAGAGTGGAGTCAAGAGGATGAGCGCAGGAAAGCAGAAGCAGAAGCAAGAGAAGCGAGTGCCAGAGCAGAGGCTGAAGAGGCCGAACGTGAAAGACAAGCGAGGAACAAGGCGAGAGCGGATGCACGACTTGAATCTGGATCCTCAGACTCGAGCATTGCTTCAGAACTTGGTGGCAAGAAAAAGGCAAAGAGAGGCAGAAGACCAAAAATTAGAGAAAGCATCTGAGGCACTGGAGGCAAGTTTATTTGACCGGCAGCATGAATTTTTTTTAAGTGGCAGGAAGAAGAAGTTAGCACGGTGTTCGAGGCGAGCAGGCAAGACACATCTCTCAGCAGTTATTCTTTTATGCACGGCAATCCGTTTTCCTGGGAGTCTGGTTCCATACATAACACTGAGCATGAAGAATGCTCGGCGGATACTCTGGCAGACGCTTCATGATCTGGATGTTCAGTTTGGAGTGGGTCTGGAGTTTAGAGCCAATGATTTAACGGCGACGCTGCCTAATGGTAGTCAGATCATACTGGCAGGTGCAACGGACTACGAAGAGATACAGAAGCTGAGAGGTCCGAGGTATGGAGCCTGCGTGCTGGATGAGGTTCAATCGATGAAGGCCTCGGTTTGCAGGACACTGGTTGCAGATATTCTGGAGCCTGCAACGATGGATCTGGACGGCACCATCTGTGCGTTTTTCACACCGAGTGCATCCGCATCAGGCTATGCGTTCGACATCGATCATACAGACAAGGCGTGGGAGAGGCACCACTGGACCATGCTTGAAAATCCGCATCTGCCGAGAGCAGCAGAGTGGCTGGAGGAGAGGAAGGCTGAGAACGGCTGGAGTGACGATACTGCCACCTTCCGGCGTGAGTATCTGGGCGAATGGATCCATGACGATGAAACTCTGGTCTATGCATTTAATCCGTCGGTCAACTGTAGTGAGGCAATGCCTGAAGGCACGCTGGAGCAGTTTGTCATCGGAGTGGACCTTGGCTTTGTGGACGCCACGGCCTTCGTGGTTCTTGGATTTTCGGATGAGTCTCCAGAGGTTTATGTGGTACATGCGGAGAAAACGTCAGGACTTACTACGGAGGATATTGCACGGCGGATCCACCAGTTGAATGACCGGTTTGAGGCAGTGAGGATCGTGGCGGACTCCGGCGGACTAGGAAAGATGATCGTTGAGGAATTGAACAAGCGCTACGAACTTGCAGTGTGGCCTGCAGAGAAGACAAGGAAATTGGATCATATCCAGCTCATCAACTCGGATTTTCAGAACGGACACCTGATAATCGAAGAGACGCCGTCGACTGAACCGCTGCGTGATGAGCTGACTCTGCTGGAGTGGAATCTGGCAGAGAAGGAGCGAGGACGGTTTATTGAGAGAGATGATCTGGAGAATCACTGCACCGATGCAATGCTCTACGGCTGGCGTGAGTGTATGCATTATCTGCACAGGACTCCGAAGACGGAGCCGAAGGTGAACAGTCCTGAGTTTTTTGCAAAGATTGAGAAGGAGATGGAGAGAGATCTCCTCCGGACGGTGGAGGAGCCTGAACCGGAGTGGTTTGATGTTCATTATACTGAAGAAGTTCATTTGAATTGATATGAGCAGCATCAACGATAAATTTGCACAGGTTGATTTTGATGAAAGGTTCGAGATCTGGCCTCCGGAAGGTTGGAGGATGAGTGATCAAAGCACTGGAGATCAGGTGAAGATAAGAATAGAGTGGCGAGAGATAGGTCGAGATTTTCCAATTGCAATATGGTTCAATGGAAAAGAAATTTTAAGGACTAAAAACCGATTTTTTGCACAGCAGATCAGGATGGCTCTTATGAACAGTTCCTACGGATTCTTTGATGAGACTCCGCCAGTGGATGACTTGACCTAGAGATGGCAGAAGAACTGATTTCGACATCGAAACTTGCAGCACGGAACCGTGCCAACCAAATCCTGGAGGCACACGAGAAGCTGGAGCTTTCCGAAGAGGAGAAGAAGGCAGTCCGTGCAGGAGCAGCTCGTGCATGGTATGCGGACCTTCCTGGTGCAGCAACCGATATCACCGGCATGGCACTCGACTATGGTGCAGAAGGCCTGTCGAGACTGCTTCCAAGTGAGCTTGCAGGATATGATCTGCCTCAGACGTTAGGCATCAAGAGGTTTCAGAAGGCCATGCGAGATCCGGCACTTGGACACAAGCATCTGGAGAAGCTTGGAGTTGATGCAGGCTACATTCCACCGACAACCGGCACCGAAGAGGAGGAACGTGCAAGACTGCTTGCAGGTTTCATCGATCCGGTTCCGCTGCCTGTTGGATCCATGAAGGTTGCAAAAAATTTAGATTCACTAAGTGACCTTTGGCAGAGTAAAGGTGTTAAAAACTGGATAACAGAAAAAGATGGAACAATCACACTGCATGAGATCGTGGTTGAAAAAGGAAAAAGAGGAGAAGGTTTAGGAACGGAAGCCATGCATGAGTTGATTGACTATGCAGATTTAACCGGTCAGAGGATAGTTCTTACTCCTGACACTGCTTATGGAGGCACCTCAGTTGGTAGATTAGAAAAATTCTATAAGGATTTCGGTTTTAAAAGCAATAAAGGAAGAAGGAAGGATTTTCGTTTCAAGGAAACAATGAAACGAGAGCCGGATCTGACAAGACAGGCAGAACTCCAAAATCAGGTTGAAGAACCTGGACCTACCTTCACTTCGCCTGCAGTCAAGGCCGTTAAAGAGATCAAGCAGGACAAGATGCCTGCCAATCAGTGGATCTCTCAGATGAGAGGCAGAGGCGTCAACAAGGATGAGCTTTACTGGACTGGTGTCGAGGAATGGCTCAAGTCAAAAAAAGGATCTGTCACCAAGCAGGAGCTGGACGAGTATCTGGAGGCAAACCAGATTCAGGTGCAGGAGGTTGTTTATGGAAGGCCGGTTGCCACAGAAGAACAGTTCCAGAAGGCAAACAAAAAACTGACGGATTACATCAATAAAGTTTACAAGAATCCGGAGGTGTGGAGAGAGGATTTCCTTTTAACTTTAAGAGATAGAGATATTAAGGACGGTAAGTGGATTGATAAAGATGGAGAGGTTATTGATGAGTCAGGCGATTATATGGAGGATTTATATGTAGATCCTACTCTGGAAGAATTAAGTGTCGAATTTGTAAATACATTCAGGAAAAGGCCGGAGATAACTCATCCAACCAAATTCGACGATCAGGTGCTTCCAGGAGGTGAGAACTACCGTGAGCTGGTGCTGTTTTTGCCGACAAAAAAATCTGTAGAGTTTGAACCTTCCAAGGTTACGTTTAAAAAAGAGCTTATAGATGGTGAAACCGCTCTGCAAAGACATAGTGCCAGAGTCTTTTATGACGGTAATGAAATTGGTGTATTTACCAATAGTAATGCACCTAGAACAGAAATGACTGAAGATGAGATCATTGACATAATAAAAAAACGTTTTGAAGCAGGACATACACACGATATAAAAGGCCAAGAACTTATTCAGAAAGGCGTATTCCGTGAAAGTCACTTTGATAAACCGAACACGATAGCCTGGATAAGATTCAACGAGCGGACGGATGCAGACGGCAAGAGAGTCCTCTTCATCGAGGAAATCCAGTCTGATTGGGCGCATAAAGGTCAGGCGGAAGGTTTTCTGACTAAGGAAAAAGAGGAAATTCAAAATCTTATAAAAGAAAAAAACGATATTGTTGAGAGAGGTTATTCCTTTCTAAATGATCAAGGTGGTACGAGTTTTAAATTAGATCCGAGAGACCACGAAAGATACGACGAACTCAGTCAGATTTTGGATGAGATACCATCCGAGATAATGTATCAATCACATAAAGGAGTTCCAGCCGGACCATTCGTGATGGACACACACCAGTGGACGGCACTGACATTGAAGCGCATGGTCCGTTGGGCGGCAGACAACGATTTCGACTCAATTGCCTGGACATCCGGAAAACAGCAGGCAGACAGGTATAATCTGAGTAAGCAGGTTGACGGAATTGAAGTGGTTGATCTCGGAGCGGAAAATGTTGAGATTCTGGCAAAACTAAAAGGTGAGGATGTTTACACGACACTGGAAGCCGGAGTGCCTAGAGAAAAGCTCTCTGATCATATTGGAAAGGAACTGGCAGACAAGGCTCTTAAAGAAATTGGTATGGATAACAGAGATGGAATTGGAGTGGCGCAATTTGAAGGCATCGACCTCGAACTCGGCGGAGACTACGTCAAATTCATCTATGATTCTGTGCTTCCTGCACAGGCGAAGAAGCTCGGCAAGAAATACGGTGCCAAGGTGGAGGAAGGTGAGATAGTCATGAGACAAGTTCGATATCCTTCAGGATTTCAGGTGCCAGAAGTTAAAGAAAAAGTCTGGTCCATGAACCTCACCGATAAGTTGAAGCAGGCTGCAACGGACGGACTTCCATATTATGTGGCACTTCCTCCGATTGCTGCCGGAGTTGCATCTCAGGCAGAGGCAGAGGCAGCCGATGTGAAGAGACCGGCAGTTGAAGTCAAGACAGACCGGATCCTGGAGGAAGCATTGCCATGATCTTCAAACCAGACTCCAAACAGATCGAAGACCTCACCGTCTTTCTTAAATCGATGAAGGTCTCACGTTTCAAAGGCCTCGGCATCGAGGTCGAATTTCATCCGGATTATTCAGAGATGGTTCCAGAGCAAAAACAGGAATCACAGGCAAATATCACAGAAGAGCAACTGAAATTCTTTTCTGCGGAGCCTGATGTACTGGTACGAACATGAAAACATAGAAATCTGCAATGCCGTCGTCGACCTCTGCAACAAGTTGGAGGAAGACCACTCCGGACGCATCCGTGCCAATTACGAATTCATGCGGATGTACGGAAACCGGAACTATACCGGAGCATCAGGAGGTTTCACACGAGGAACTCAGTCTGATCTGAGGCGTGATCCGAATATCATGCGTCTCAATGTGGCGCAGTCTCAGGTCGATACCATCTCCTCGAAAATAGGACGGAACAAACCTCGTCCGCTCTACCTGACAAGACAAGGCGACTACATGCTCCGCCGGAAGGCGAAGCGTCTAGGCGACTCGATGGAAGGCCTTTTTATGGAGCAGAGACTCTATGATCTGATGCCTCGTGTTTTTGCTGATGCCTGCATCATGGACCTTGGTGTCCTCAAGGTTTTCCGTGACGGCGACAAGATCAAGTCTGAAAGGATCATCTCAAACCACTTATTCTGGGACATGGACGAAGCACTCTACTCTTCTCCACGTTCCTTGTTTCAAAAGGCCGAGATGCACAAGGCTGCATTGATTTATATGTTTCCTGAGAAAAGCCAGCAGATCGAGGCGTCTGCCGTGCAGGATTCCTATTCATCAGGCCTCGACGACGAACTCCAGATGTCCTCAGTCTATGAAGGCTGGCATCTTCCAACCTCCGACGAATCAGACGACGGCAGGCACGTCATCTGTCTCGACGGCGTCACCTTGATGGACGAACACTGGAATTATGACAAGTTTCCTTTTGTTTTCGTCCGATGGTCCGATGCACCTCTTGGATTCTCAGGAATCTCGCTTGTGGAGCAGCTTGAACCGGTGCAGCGTGAAATCAATAGCCTCTTGATCAGGATCCAGCAGTCGATGGCACTGATGTCCAGTCCGTACTTCTTTGTGCCGATTGGCAGCAAGGTCTCGCCGAATCACCTCCGGAATGCACCTGGAACCATCCTCATGTATGCAGGAGCGCAGCCTCCGGTGAGCTACGTTCCGCAGGCCATGTCAGGTGAAGTCTACCAGCATCTCGACAGGCTTCTTCAGAGAGCCTACGAAATCTCAGGCATCTCCGAGCTGAGTGCAACCGGAAAGAAGCCATCTGGACTCGACTCCGGAGTTGCACTTAGGATCTACACCGACATTGAAACCGAAAGGCATATGCTCACTGCTCAACGCTATGAGACCGCCTTCATGGACTGTGCAGCATGGTTCATGGACATCGCCGAGGACATCATTGAGGACTCAGGATCATACACGGTCAGATCGATGAGAAAGAAAGGATTTGAGGTCACCAATTTCCGTGATGTCAGAATGGCGCAGGATGACTACCAGCTTCAGGCATTTCCGGTTTCACTGCTTCCTTCCACACCGGCAGGTCGGATCCAGACGGTGCAGGAACTCATTAACATGGGCGTGATATCCGAGAGAGAACAGATCACCAAACTGCTCGACTATCCGGACCTCTCATCGGTCACACACTGGATGGAAACTGCCGAAAACGATGTTGAGTGGAGAATCTCCAAGATTTTGGATGACAGTGAATATGTTGCACCGGATCCGTTGATGAACTTGGCACTTGCACGGTCCAGAATGCAGCTTGCCTACCTGGAGGCACTCCAGCAAGGCGTTGAGCAGGAAAAGCTGGACATGATGCTCACATTCATCACGCAGGCTCAAGGAATGCTGAACGAAGCAGCAGCTCCTCCGGAGGCAGCTCCGGCACCGGCACCTGAAGGAGAGGTGACTGAAACAATGACCGAAATGGCGGAGACCGTTGCACCGGCGGAGCTTCCGCCTGAGATGGACACTGCGCCTCCACCGGAGGTGCTGCCTAGTTGACGAACAGGAGTTTTTTCACCATGAAGAGAAAGGACTCCAATGGCAGAGGAAGAAGCCAAAACAGCAGCAGAAACAACTGAGGAAGTTGCAGAAGCAGCATACGATCATGACGCACTTCAGGACGAACGCCTTGAAGCAGAATCGCAGCGCCAGATCTCAAGCTGGCTTGAAGAGAAAGGCCTAGAGACGCCTGAAGGAGAGGCCAAGGCAGAAGAGGCTGAAGCCGAACCTGAAGCTGAAGCACCAGCAGAGGAGACACCAAAGGAGGAAGAACCTCAAAAGGCACCGGCCTCAAAGAAGTTTCTCCAGGTTGCAAAGCGTGAGAGAGAACTTTTCCGCAAGCAGCAGGAACTGAAGAACAAGGAAACCGAATACAAGAAATATGAAGAGATCGATCAGGCCGTCAAGCGAGGAGATCATCTTCAGGCACTGGAGAAGCTCGGAGGATCCTACGAAAGTGCCACCGATCAGGTACTCGGCAGGCAGCCGGTCAATCCTAAACAGGCGGACCTCGAATCGAGGCTCAACAAACTTGAATCGGAGAAGGTCCAGCTAGAGGCGCAGAACAAGGTCAACAGCTACACCAACAGACTCAAAACTCTTGCAGAATCTAAGGAGGAATTCGGCCTCACTGCCTCGATGTGGGACGAGGCATCCGACATTGCACTTGAAACTGCATCACAGTATGCACAGAATACTGGTCAGCTTTTAGATGACGAGCAGCTTCTAGGCATGGTGGAATCGTACTATGCCACGGAAGCAGAGAAACTTTTGAACCATCCTCGGTTCAGAGACAGGAAACAGGCACCAGCCGTTGCCGACGAAGAGCCTACCTCATCACGGCCTGTCCAGAGAAAGAGAAGTCGGACATTAAGTGCGACAACGTCACGGAGTTCTGCTCCAAAGAAGGCATCTAAAGATCTCACGCAGGATGAAATGCTTGAGCGTGCTTTGGGAGTCTTCAGGTCAAGAACTCGTGATTAAACGAAACTTCTTTTTCAAAGGATTTAATCATGGCAGAAGCCGCTCCGGCGACCACGCTGACTGCGTGGGACGACGCTTTAAAACAATACTACATCGACAAGAAACCGATTGACGTTGCATACGACAGTCATCCGTTTCTCCAGATGATTCCAAAAAACACGAGGTTCAGAGGTTAATTTTAGCCTTTTCAAGCAGCAATGTTTGTCAATCACTCGGTGAATTGCTGGAAACTCCTAACGTCAAGTCGAGGACAATCAGCAGCCAAGCCTCTTACGAGGAAGGTTCAACGACTATTCCGTCAAGGAAGTACACTCAAGCGAGTGGAAGCGCCGAGCATCCTTCAAGGATGAAGATATAGTCTTGTCTCAGGTGAAAATCTGAGCAGCAGAGAATGAAGCTGGCTGAGTCACTTGGTAGCGTAAGTGACTGAAATTATTAACGAAAAATATGCCTCTGCCGATCATATATGCAAGACCTCAAGGCCGGTCTGCAACTTTTGCAACCGCACAGTCGAATGCGACCAGCTCCTCACTTGGTGAGTTCCTGCTGACTCGTGTCAAGAACTATGCCGTTGTGACCGTGGATGGAGAAACAATCGAAGCATCCAAAGGAAATGAATATGCTTTCCTGGAGGCTCTAACCACAGAAACCGATCTTGGCCTGAAGACTCTTGGAGATACTCTCTCCAGGCAGCTCTACGGAAACCAGTCCGGATCCATTGGTGTCGTAGGTGCGACTCCTGCCGACACAGCCGTTTTGGACTTGGCCACTGATGCTTCAAGCCTAAATTTTGAAGTAGGAATGAAGATCGTTTTCACCGATTCGACTTCCACTGGTTCACTCCGTGACTCCGGCGAAGCACTCACAGTGACCTCGGTTTCAAGGATGGCCACAACCAACCAGATTGGTGTCAGTCCTAACCTGACGACCATCTCAGGCGTTGCATCCGGTGACTTCGTCATTCCGCAAGGCGATTTGGAAACACCTGGAACCTACCTTGTCATGGCAGGTATGGAGGACTGGATTCCAGCATCGGCTCCTGGCTCAACTGCATTCTTCGGACAGGACCGTTCAAAGGATGTGACTCGTCTCGGAGGTCAGCGTGTTGCGTTTGATACCAGTATCAAGCAAACGCTCATCGAGGCAGCAAGCATCGTTTCCAGAGAAGGAGGAAAGCCTGATGTCGCATTCCTCTCGTTTGAGGATTTTGCCACACTTGAAGTGAACCTCGATGCACAGGTCACTGGTGCAAGGCAGCCTGGACCGGCGCAGAATTTCGGTTTCAGAACTCTGCAGGTTTATGGTCCGCACGGAATTGTGGACGTTGTCGCCGATAAAGACTGTCCAACCGGAACCGGATACTTGGTTCAACTGGACACGTTCGGTCTTTATTCCATTGGTGATGCAGTCGGAATTTTGTCTCACGATGGCAACAAAATGTTGCGCCAAAATGGTTACGACGGCGTAGAGGTCCGAATGGGCGGATACTACCAGATGGGCTGCAGAGCGCCTGGATACAACGCCTACTTCGCTACTGCGTAATGAAAGGAGCAAAGGACGCTGCAATGGTGATCCTTGGACTTGGCGGTCCTAAAAAGGACCGTCAGTCTCATGATGAAGAAGATCATGAGCTTGAAGTTGAAGGAGATTACCTCGACGGCGAAGAGCAGGAATATTCCGATGACCAGCTTGAGATGGCAGGCGAACTCAGATCCGCACTAGACGGAGGCGACGAGCATGACATCCTCACGGCAATTCACGGAATCATGATGTCCTATAGGTAGATCAAATGACTGACTATGTTTCACTGAATGACCTGCGTGACCGGTCTCGCCAACGTGCGGACATGGTCAACAATAATTTCGTGACGGATGCAGAGCTGAACGGATATCTCAACAACTCATGGTCTGAGCTGTACGATATTCTCGTGAGTAAATATCAGGTTGATTATTTCCTTACCTCCAGTTCGATCTCCATCACCAGTGGTACTAGCAGCTATGATCTGCCTGCTGATTTCTATAAGGCAAGAGGCGTTGATCTGATCATCAACACCGATCAGTCGACTCCTCTCCGCCGGTACACCTTTGCAGACAGGACCAGAGATTCACTGGTCAGGTATGCAAGAGACGTAAAATACCGGATTCAGGCAAACAACATCGTGTTTGCACCTTCTCCGAGCAACAACACGGCGACACTCTGGTACATTCCAAAACCGAAAAAACTCCAGTCAGTGACTCCGACAGGAATTTCAAGAGGCTCCACGACAACCTGGACGGTTCCATCCACGCATACATTCGTTGCATCCGACAAAATCAATGCCATCAGTTTCAGTGCCTCTAACTACAACGTCGAGCAGACGGTTTCGTCGGTGACCGGCACAACGGTCGTGACCGATCTCGACAGCTCCGGCCTCTCCGATCCAACGATCTACGGCACTCTGGAATCGATGCAGGATTTCTTCAATGCAGGCTGGCAGGAATACTGTGAGGTGGACAGTTGCATCAAGATGATGGTCAAGAGTGAGGAAGATATCTCCAGTTTCCTGGTCCTCAAAGGCCAGCTCCTGAACCGTATCGAAATCATGGCAGAAGACAGAGACTCGGGAGAGCCGACACAGGTCACCAATGTGGCAGCCTACGAATCCTATTTCATGTATTGAGATGAATGCCAAGGACGAACTTCACTCAGATCTGGTCGAAGGAACAGGAGGTCACAAGGCTTCAGTCTCACCTCAAAACAGTCCTGAATCCTTTGCTGGAGCTGCCGATCTCGGATGGAGTCCTGATCAAGGATCTGACCATCAACACAACAGACACACTGATCGAACACAAACTAGGAAGGAAACCGGAAGGTTTTTTGATCACAAGATTAAGGTCGAATTCCGTGATCTATGAAAGTGCAACGGCAAACAACGAGGCAGCCAGACTGATCATTCTGATTGCCAGTGCAACGGCAACTGCAGACATCTATTTTTTCTGAGGAGTTATGGCAACAACGAACATGGGACTGACAACCAGCAGCGTTGGTGTGACTGCCGGTCCAACGTGGGCGACCAACGAGCAGACGAACCTCACGACGCTCGACAATCACGATCACACATCAGGGAAAGGAGTTCAGCTTGGACCGTCGAGCCTTAACATCAATGCCGATCTGGAGTTCAACCAGAACAGTGCATCAGAACTGAAGAACGTCATTTTCGACTCCAGCGTCACTGCTGCCTCGACAAACTACAGCCTCTACCAGTCATCCGGAAACGTCTACTGGAGGAACGGATCAGGCACCGCAGTCCAGATTACGGACGGCAGTGCAGTCAACACTTCCGGAGGATCGATCTCAGGAATGTCTGCAAATGCACAAGTCCTTTTTTCGTCGAATGCCTACGTCTTCAAATTCGACAGCACACTATCGGATCCAGGCATTGCAAAGCTCGGATGCGCCGACATCACGATGTATAAATACGATGCTAGTGGATCGGCTGCAAACGTCACTCTGAAGTTCCTTGGTTCAGGCACAACCGGAGTGCTGACGGTGCCGGACGAAACAGGCACTCTGCTCTCTACTGCAACCAGTTTTGCAGGCACAATCTCGGTGGCAACCAGTGCATCGAATGCATCCATCACTCTCAGTCCGCACGGCACCGGTCATGTCGTTGCAGGCAACGGTGGAGCAACAGGTAAGATCACCTCAAATGGTGCCTACGATTTAATCCTGGATACCAACTCCGGGACAAATTCATCAAGCATTGCAATCACCGATAATTCCAATGGCAATATCAGTCTCATTCCAAACGGCACCGGCGAAATAGTCATCGGATCCGGTTCTTCGGCTGGGAAAATAACATCTTCAGGCGCTCATGATTTGGTCCTGGACACGAATGCCGGATCTTCCAGTTCATCGATCACAATCACAGATGCTGCAAATGGCAATATTGCACTGAATACCAATGGCACCGGTGAAGTGGTAGTCGGTTCAGGTTCTGCTTCCGGTAAGATCACCAGCTCTGGCACCTACGATCTGGTCTTAGATACCAATGCAGGAACGAATTCCGGAACGATCACGATCACGGACGGAGCAAACGGAGACATCACAATTGCCTGCAACGGCACCGGTGATATTGAATGCAGCTCAGATGTCAAGACATCGACAACGAAAAAGGTTTACAGCAAAGGAAACTGCTACCAGACCAGCTTTCACAGCAGTCTGGTTTTTGGATATTAATCAATAATTTAAAGGAGTCGGCAGATGGCTTATCCAAGCGGATCAGGGACTGAGTTAGCAAAAAGAACTACAATTCACGCTCAAAGCAACACCGCAACAGCGTTTAGGTGGGACGGCACGATGGCTACCACAGGAACCAGCACTTATACTGTCACTGCTAACCATATAATTACAGTATTAGGCATTTCATTTTGTGACCAAGGTGATGCTGCTGAAGCAATTGATATGTATATGAATGATGGAGGAAATGATATTACATTGTTACAATCGCAACCTCTTCCTGCTTTTGGTACGTTTGTTTGGAATGATAGATTCATATTAACTGGTGGAGATAAATTAATTATAAATGCAGGTTCATCAGCGAATATAGATGTTATTTGCAATTACGTCGATACGGACTGGAGTTAACTATGTCAGGAATAGCCGGAGGAATAGGGGCAGGTAGTCGGTCAGGTGTTGTCGGTAGATTGATCACAGGACCACAAATTGGATCTGGTACATCAAATCCCGGTTCGTATGCTGGCTTTCCAGGGCCATTCTTGGAACTCAAAGGAACAGGCCCAACATTGTCCTTGCATGACAGCGGTACTGGTTCACCAATGTGGGAAATCGCTGGATATAACCAGGATCTCAGAATCACAGATGATGGTGTTGATCGGTTAAAAGTTGATTCCACTGGCGATATCTACTCAACGGCATGGACGGCATGGACCCCAACTGTGGTTGGATGCTCGTCTACGTCCGTAACTGTAGGCGAATATCTCCGACTTGGAAAAATGATATATGTGGCCGGAGCTGTGTTTGGTACGTCGAATGCGGCTACATTTTCGATCACTAATTTACCATATACTGTGGCCAACAATACAAATATCTATCAATCGGCTTCTATAGCCTATTCCACTGATAATGGCAATTACGTCGGAGAGTTGTTTGCGGAATTAGTTTTAAATTCAACAATTTTAAGATTTTTGTTGAACGGCAATACGAGCGGATGGACAAGTTCAGGGGCGAAGGCAGTCCGGTTTTCCGGCTGGTATCGTGCTGAATCAATTTAAATAAGGATTTTTATGCCAATAACAAAACAACAGAAAATTAAGTATATCAACGTGCAAGAACTGAAGACTTTACAAATAATTGGTTCAAAGCAGATCATCGAGAATGGTGTGGTGATAGCTGAATCTGAATTGGCTTTTGCTTTGGTTCCGACAGAAACAGTCGCAGATCGACAGGAATATAAGGATTTGCCAGCAAAGGAACAGGCAAAAATCGATGAACTTGTACCACTGTGGACTGATGAAGTGAAAGCTGCTTATACAGCACATCTAAGAGAAAGCACACCATGAGAAAACTGGAAGAGATAAAGAAGGAGCTGATAAAGGTCCAGCAACAGATCAATGACCTTTTCCAGCACCAGCAGAGACTGATTGGAATGCAGATTATCCTTGAAGAGCAGCAGCAGCAGAAGCCTTCTCTCAAAGTCCACGACAAAACTAAGAATGCCTCTTGAAAAAGTCTTCGTTCCAGTTGATCTCTCCGGCGGGATTGACACCAAAACCGATGAAAAAATGGTCCTTCCGTCCAGTCTCACTGAACTGGAGAACGGAGTTTTCACCACTGGCACCACAATCACGAAACGGAAAGGCTACTCCAAACTGAGACGGAATGTCTCTGGTCCTGCAGGCACCTCGTCCATCTCATCCGGAGATGCACTGGCGAGATTCCAGCACGAGCTTCTTCTTTTCTCCGATTCCACACTTTATTCCTACACCTCCGGCAGAGAGGAGTGGATCAACAAAGGCGGATCCAGGAGTGTCACCGTCGAGTCTTCGGACCTGATGCGTAATGACTACGAGCAGAGCCAGCCTGATATTTCTTATGGAAACGGTCTTTTCCTCTTTGCATGGGAGTCAACCTCCGGAGGAGTGAGAGCATCGGTCCAGGATGCAGTGTCCGGAGCAATGCTCCAAAACAATACACTCATCAGCTCCACCGGTGTTCTTCCTAAATGCATCGAATTGAACGGCACGGTTGCAGTCGTTTACGTCGAGACCACCGGCACGGACTCGATTGCAATCAGGATGCTTGATCCTGCAGATCCAACCACATTCACCAGTGCAGGAACTCTCGCAAACAATGCAGCAACATCTGAATGGCAGCTTGATGCAATCACCTACCAGTCCAATGCCGGTCTGTTCGCCTATGCAAACTCGTCAGGCACCATCACGGTTGCCTACATCACGCAGTCTGGCGAGACAGGCACGGCGCTCAACGGATACGTTGCAGCAGCAGCACTGGCAGGATGCGATGCAGAGGATTCTCTCACGATCTACCACGACACTTCCGATCTTTATGACAACGACATCTACCTTGCATACAGCAAAAACTCCGATTCTTCCGGTCTTATTTTAAAGCGTCTTAATTTCGACCTGACGGTGGCAGACACCGAGACCGTGGTGGCAACCGGAACACAGATTCCTCGTGTCACACTAGGCAGAGACAGCAACGGCGACATTGTCGTTTTCTATGAATACTATGCTGCACTCGACTATAACCGATACATCAACACACGGACCTACGACATCAGTGCCTCCGGATGGCTTGCAGCAGCATCGACTCTGAAACTAAGTGTTGGACTTGCCTCAAAGGCCTTTTACTACAGTGACAAAACCTATATTTTGGCAATCCATGCATCGGACCTTCAGTCCACCTATTTCCTCATGGACGGCGACGGTCTGGTGGTAGCAAAACTCCAGGCCTCTGTTGCAGGCGGAATCCTTGCCGATTCGACTCTGGCCTCCGTTGTTGACGACTATGAAACCGGAGTTTTCAAACTTCCGGTTCAGATCAAGACAAGGCTGGAATCTTCTGGAGGTGACATCTATTCCTTGAAAGGACTCTCTCTTTCATCCGTTGACTTCACCAAATCCGATTCATTCCTTGCAGAAGAGCTTGGACAGAATCTCCACATTGCAGGCGGATTCATCTCAGCCTACGACTCGCAGGACATTGTCGAGTTAGGTTTTCACCTCTATCCTGAAAATGTCAGTGCAGCAGTCTCATCAGGCGGTTCACTGACTGCCTCGAAAGCCTATCAGCACAGAGTCGTCTATTTGACTACGGATGCAGCAGGACAGATCCACAGGTCTGCGCCTTCGGTTGCAACGAGTTCCGACACAACTGGCTCCGACAAGACGATCACTTTGACGATTCCAACGCTCCGGATCACCGAGCATCCGGTAGTGACCATCGATGTTTACCGGACTGTCGGAGACGGAACCATCTTCTACAAATGCGGATCGAAGACGAACTCGACGACTGCAGACACGGTGACCTTCGTTGACGACGGTGCTGCTTCAGGAACAGACGCCTCGGTGCCGGACTCGACACTGACGACGCAGGAACTGCTCTACACGACTGGAAACATCGTTGGAAATGTGGCTCCTCCGGCAACCAGTGTGATTGGATCCTTCAACAACCGTCTTTTTGCCGTGTCGAGCGAGAATCCGAAACTTCTTTTCTACAGCAAGAAACGTCTCAGAGGCGCACCGGTTGAGTTCTCCGATTCATTTTATACCGTCATGAATCGTGCCGACAAGATCACGGCGTTGGCAGAGATGGATGAGAAGCTGATCATTTTCGAGGAACGGAGAATTTTCTATATCACAGGCGACGGACCAAACAACGCCGGAGAGCAGAATTCCTTTTCCGAGCCACAGCTCATCACTGGAGACGTAGGCTGCACGAATGCAGATGCAGTGGTGCAAACTCCGGACGGCATCATGTTCATGAGTCTGAAAGGCATCTATCTCTTGAGCAGAGGAATGCAGACCGAATACATCGGCGCACCGGTGGAGGCATACAACGATGAGACAATGACTTCTGCAGTTCTGCTTCAGGACACCGGACAGGTGAGATTCACGACCTCTGCAGGACCGGCTCTGGTTTACGACCTCTTCTACCGGAAATGGAGTACCTTCACGAATCACTCTGGAACCGGAGCCGTCGTCTGGAAGGCAACCGGAAACTACTGCTACCTCAGAACCTCCGGAGGTCTGGTATATGAGGAGGATTCGACGAGCTACAAGGATGTCGATGCAATGATCCAGATGCAATTGACAACTGCATGGATCAAGCCTGATTCGATTCAAGGCTATCAGAGATGCCGTCGAGCGTTGCTGCTGGGAGACTACAAATCAAATCACACTCTGGAGGCTCGTGTCGCCTACAATTTCCGCCAGTATTTCAACGAAGTTCACAAGTTTAATTTCGTAGACGACACATCACTGACTGACTACGGAGCAGATGCTCTCTATGGAGATACTGTCTATGGAGGCCTCTCCGATGGAGTCTACCAGTTCCGCATGGGCCTCGGATCCGGCGGACCTCAAAAGTGCGATGCAATCCGGTTCCAGTTCCAGGACACCGTTGCCAGTGATCCAGGCCAGAGCTACTCGGTCACCAACCTCATGATTGAGATCGGACTGAAAACAACTCCAATGAAACTTCCTGCCACAAAATCAACATGATTAATTTTGCACAGATGCTGCCTGACACAAACCAGATGGACCGTCCTCAACTGACCGATGAGGAACTGATGAGGCTGGCACAGATGCTTCAGGCTCAAGGTGAAGGACTTGCCTCGATCAATCCGTCAGAGGCGCAGATGCTCAAAGACGCAGGAGGATCAGGCAGGCCGATTCCAGGCACACAAGGCTACGGCGTTGGAGGCGGACCTATCCGGACCTACACGGAACTGACGGATGTCACGTATGAGGATCTGAAAAAATCAGGACTTGCAGAGGCACAAGGCTCCGAGCTAGGAGGAGGCACTGACTCCACAAAGGAGCGTAATTTCGGTCCTACAATAGACGGCAGGTATTTTAGCACTGCAGCCGAGATGATTGCTCACAACAAGAAGGTGCGGAAACAAAGAGCAGACGATGTGAGGCCGGACAATAAATTGTCTGAGGACAGAAAACAGATCTGGGACAAGAAGTCCAAAACCTGGATGGATGCACACACGGATGCATTTGGAGGTAAACACAAGACTAAGGAAGCAGCGGATGCCGTGCTTGTGTTCACGGATGCATTCGGAGGTAAGCACAGGACAAAGGAGGCACGAGATGCCGTGAAAGTTTTTCGTGACACTTCAGGCAAAGCATACAGAACCGCAGAGGAGGCAGAGGTCCATGTGGTCAGAGACAAATACGGCAATCCTCATGGAACCGAAGCAGAGGCCGAACGTGCAAATCGGCAGGCAGATCCGTCATTATCCATAGGCGCTTCAGCATTTTCATCAGGTCCGGAACTTGGAACCGAGGTGCCTGCAGGATTCATGAGAATAATGACTGAAGAAGGTCCAAAGCTCATTCCTATTCCGGAAGAGACTCCTCCTGAAGGCCTGCCTGAAATGACTCCTACTCCTCCTGAAGAGCAGCCGACAGTTGAAGGTCCAACGGCAGGATTTCCAGCAGGTACTGAGCAAGGTGAAGTCAGGATAGGCCAGTATGGAGATAAATTTAGCTGGGACACTGTCCGAGGATGGATACCTGCCGGAAATGTCGTTGACGACAAAACTAACGTCGTCGATATCGGAGAGATTGAACCGCCTCCAGTAGTTGAACAGCCTCCAGTGATCACCGGACCTGAAACTTTCAACAGGCCAAATGAAGTGGTGATGATTGGTGATGTGATGGTCACAAAAGTCTATGCAAACGATGGCACTGGAAAATACACCATAATCAATTCGGAAGGAGACATAAATTTATCCAATGCCGTCGATCAGAATATGGACCATTCAATCAGCATCTCGGATCAAGGCACGGATTTAATCTCCAATGAACAGGTAGTTTCAGCAATAACCGACACGAAAACCGAAGGCGTTGACACCTCTGTCGTCACTGAGACGGTTGCAGATACAGAGACAGAGACAGAGACAGAGACAGAAGACACCGGAGAGTCTGACGCACGGAAACTGCTCCGGCTTGAGCTGGAGGACTGGATCAATACCAAGTTCACAAACAAGACTTTCACATCAGGCGGAGTGAGAACTGTTCAGGAAGACGGAAGTGTAGTTGAGGAGACTCCAACGACCTATGAGGCGTTCAAAACGAAACTCCTGGCAGAAAAGCCGAACCACTTCAAAGATCTCTCCGAGCTTCAAATCCGTGAAATTTACGACAAGGCAATGAAGGCTGCAACGAGAGAGGAGAGATTAACTCTGACGGCTGGAGACATCCAGCAGTTCGTAAGACCTGCCGTGACAATGGAAGGAGTCTCCGATGCAACTGCACCACAGATCACGACAGTTCCAACTGCAACGGCTCCAGGCGTTGATGCAGTAGGCGAGGCAACCAAGACAGTGATTTCTTTCGTTCCGGATGTCGAAAGCGAATACCTCACGAATTTAAGAGCAGACGAGAACGAACTGATCGACCTCCTGCAGAAGAGGATTGCAGGAGAGGCACCAAGTCCTGCGGAGCTTCAGCACAAGAGGCAGACCGAGGAAAACCTCAAGATGCTTTTTGCAACGACCAGAGGAGGTCCGGCAGATCCTGCTCGTGTCCGTCAGGTGCAGAATCTCTGGAGAGATATTCAGCAGGTTGCAACCGGTCAGGCAGCAGAGATGCGGAGTGCCGAGCAGATTGCAGCAGAAAACACACTGGCCGAGACTCTGAAGGCGAAAGGAACCAGAGAGGCGTCTCTTGCTCTAGGAAAGATGGAGGCTGAGAAAGATGTTGCACTGAAGAACGGCGACATCGAAAGCGCACGGAAGATCTCGATCATGCAGGCAAAGCTGACTCGTTCCGTTGCCAAGGCAAAGATCGAAACCGATGTCGTGATGGCAAACCTGGAGGCAAAGAAACAGATTTTGATCCAGAACAATCAGTCGGAACTTGCAACAGTCCTTGCCAATCTCCAGAAGGAGATCATCATCTCCGAGACGAATGCCGAACTCGCATTGCAGGCCAGAAGCCTTGACGATGCGCTCAGTAAAATTGCCTTTCAAGGTGAGATGGCAATGGAAGAACTTGAGGTCCAGATCGATCTTGCCGAGATGGATGCAAAACTCAGAACAGAATTGACGAAGCTCGGCATCGATTCTCAGGAGAAGATGAACAAGCTGGACAACGACACCAAAATTGTACTTGGAAAGATTCAGAAAGCATGGGAGAAAGCGAAAGGCAACTCTCAAAAGGAGAGTGCCATCATTGGAGGCCTCAGTCTCATTATTAGCAAAATTGTGACATCCGACAGACGAGCAAAGAAGAAAATCAAGTCAGGCAAATCGGAGGCACAGCAGTTCCTGGATTCCTTGAAAGCCTATTCCTACGAATACAAGGATCCTGACTCGGTTGGTGCAAAGGCAGGCAGAATTCTCTCGGTGATGGCGCAGGATCTCGAAAAGACGGACCTTGGCCAGCAAATGGTCATTGACACACCGGCAGGTAAATTCGTCGACTACGGACAGAGCTTGGCAGCAATACTGGCGTCACAGGCTCACCTCAACGATGAGCTGAAATCCATCTCAGCGAGGATCTGATGGCAACACCGGAATCGATTAAAGAAAATATTAAGATCGGTGAATTCTATAAGGCCTTAAATTATCCGGACCTTGAGACTTTTGTTTCCTTTCACAAGGACAAAGTCAAAAAAGATCGATATGGCATCCTCTATGTACTGAAAGGCGTAGATTATAAACCATACTCTGAAGTCAGTGAGACAGTGACTGAGGAAGGAAGTGATGAACAACTGAGCGCACAGCTTCAGGCAGATCAAGGCGGAGCAGAAGTAGGTTTGACGGATCCGGATGCAGAGGTAAAGACACAGATTGAAGCAGTCATCTCGGAGAAAGGCTCATCGACCACGCCTTCCTTGTCATCCGATAGTCCAGAAGCTATTGCTGCACGGAATCTACTTGACAGTGGAGAACCAGCTCACTCAGCAGAGTTGGAGCAGACTGAAGTGGTAACGGAGACTCCAAAAGTTCCTCTCACCGCAGAGATGGCTTTCAAGGATGGAGAGTTCCAAGTGGATGCACCTGCAGGAATGGTCAAAACAACCGATGTCCAGAAGCAGGTGACGAAGAAGGAGCAGGATCTCACGAAAATCTCAAATCTGCTTGGTCAGCAAAGAGCCATTAATCAAGAGCTTGCACAGTTTGGAATAGACATTGAGGAGAAAGAAACTGCTGCATCACTGCAGGCCATCCAGCAGATGCAGGAACAGGAAGAGGACTACAGACTGGCAAGAGAAGAGAGAGTCAAATTACAAAAGCAGCGTGAGCAGCAACTGATGAATCAGGTCACTGCTGCAACGAACGAATACAAATCTGCACGAGTCGATCCGGAGAGGTTCTTCAACAAGAAAGGAACCGGTGCAAAGATTTTGGCTGCACTAGCTGCCGGACTCGGAGCCTATGCAGCAGCTATGACAGGCACCAGGAACTTTGCTCTGGAGGTCATCGATCAGGCAATCTCAGACGACATTGAGGCACAGAAGGTCGAGATTGCTCAGAAAGGAGAAGTCATCACCGAGAGGCGGAACCTCCTCAACGACCTCATCAACCAAGGAATGACGGATGCAGAAGCAGAAAGCGCTGCAAGAGTCATCATGCTGAACAAAATCCAGCTCGATCTCGATCAGAAGGTAGCCTTGACCAAGAATGAAGCAGTCAAACAGAAAGGCGAAATCCTGAAGAAGCAGCTCCAGACGGAGGCAGACCTTGCCATTGAGAGGCTGAAGCTCGATGCAGCACCAACAAAGGTGACCATCAAAACTGAGAAGATGGTGAAGGATCCTGCTCTATCTGCAACAAGCCTGGAAAGCATTGCAAAGAAAGAGAAGGTCAAGGCTCTGGCTAAAAGACAAGTGGATGAAGAACTCGGATTGACTGCTAAAGAGAAAAAAGCACTGAGTGTTCCTGGATTTCTAGGCACTGCACCATCTGAGAAAGAAGCCATAGAAGCAAGAGACGCAGTGAAGAAAATCAGAGAAGCAGAAATCACGATTGATGAACTGATCGCTGCAAGGACAGAACATGGTTTTGAACCTGATTTTGGAGTGTTTACGAACAAGGAAAGAGAAGCTGCAAAAACAAAAACAATTCTTTTTTTAGGAATGATTAAGAACAAACTGTTCCTCGATCTTGGAGTGCTGCAGGCTGCAGACGTTGAACTTCTAAACCGAGCTCTTCCTTCAGATCCTCTTGGCGGATCTCCATTAAAAGACGCAGCAATAAAGAGACAATATGAGGAAGTTAAAAAATATATAAAACAGGCAGGAGAACTTTATTTTGATAGCCTAACATTAACACCAGAGACAGGAATACGACCTGACTTCTCAAGAGCAGACATGAGGAGTCAGTTCAAGGCCTCTCAGGCAACTTACGAATAGATGCCTAAACTTTACAACACGACAACCGGAGAGGTCGAAGACGTTCCTTTCGAGGAAGTCAATCAAGGCATCATCTCCGG